>Ga0196970_1000222_pt1 | contig 83462 bp, 74 predicted proteins | sample S1v_513CmetaG_FD_148672 | JGI IMG/M metagenome (GOLD analysis project Ga0196970, IMG submission 148672) | Soil microbial communities from Anza Borrego desert, Southern California, United States - S1+v_5-13C | ecosystem: Environmental > Terrestrial > Soil > Desert | place: USA: California...
CCTTGTCTTCCATGACGCCCATGCGGGTCTCCTGCACGGCCAGCTTGGCGAGCGGGATGCGGGCGTTGGCGGCGGCCAGCGCCGCCTGGCGGAAGATCAGGTCGACCCGCTCCTGCGGGAACTCGGCATAGGCGCGCTGCGCCTCCTTGACCCGGGCGACGAGGGCGTTCAGTTCGGCGAGATTGGTGACGGGCATGACGGCTCTCTTCTGCGGTGCCGTGGCGGCGCGGGAATGTCTCGTGGGTGCAGAGGGCGCCAATCGTGGTTAATGGCGAATTAAAGACGCGAGCGGTTACCTCCATTGCGTCGATGTGTGCAAATTGAACAAAGTATTCGCTTTGCCAATTCTTACCGTCATGCCCGTGCTTGGCCGGGTCTGGGTCCGGCCGGGCACGGAGCGGGGAAGCGGCTTTCGCGAAACGGGGGCTTTCCGCCCGCCTGGAAACCGGTTTAAAACCCCACCGCAACCATCCCACGGAGACCCGCATGCCCGAAGACCGCCTGTCCGATTCTCTGCGCGACCGCGCGGAGCGGCTGGTCGCGTCGCGGCGCTGGACGCGCAGCGACCTCGACCTGCTGCGCATCCTGCTGGCGGCGGACGGCGTCGGGCGCGACCGGCTGCTGGCCGGCGACCCGTTGCGGGAACGCTCGCTGGCGTCACTGCTCAAGCTGGGGCTGGCGACGGAGGCGGACGGCACCATCGGCATGGATGCGGACGCCAGGGCGATCGGCGACGCGGTGCTGACGTGGCACGCCGCCAAGCAGGCGCGCGCCTCCGTCGGCCCGGCCGCCGAGGGGCGCAAGCGCGGCGAGGACCTCAAGCGCTCGCTGGCCGACGCGGTGCGCGGCGTATTCCCGCGCATTCCGGCCGAGGTGGCGCAGGCCGCCGCGACGCGCCTCGCCCCGGCCGCGGTGAAGATGGGTGGCCGGATGGCGGCGCAGTCCATGGTCGACGCGGTGGTGGCGATCCGCATGGAGCGCTGGCGGCAGGCCGTCGCCTCGGAGCCGGAGGTGGCGGAGCGGTTGCAGGCCATGCAGATGCGCGGCGACAACAACCGCGCGGTCAAGCGCTTCCGCGACCAGCGCGCGGTGGAGCGCGTCGAGGCGGAGATCGCCGAGTGGCGTGCCGGGCTGGAGCCGGTGACCTCCCGCCGGCTGGGGTGAGGAGATTTCGGGGAATCTCCGAAAGGTTGCGGGACAGGCACGGGATTCGATCCCATATGGAAAGGTCCGACTGTTGAGGACCTGTGCCGATGCCCAAGGATCTGGTGCTGAGCGACGTCGCCGCCTGGGAGACCACCATCGCCGACTGGCTGCGCGCCAACGTCGCCGAGGATCCGGCGCATGACGTCCACCACCTGATGCGCGTCTGGCGCACCGCGCGCGGCCTGGCGGCGGAAGAAGCGCAGGCGTCCGGTGACGCGCCCGCCGACCTGCTGGTGGTCCTGGGCGCCAGCCTGCTGCACGACGTGGTCAACGTGCCGAAGGACCACCCCGACCGCAGTCGCGCGTCCCGCCTGTCGGCGGAGCGGGCGGAGGAGGTGCTGCGCGCCCTCGGCTTTCCGGTGGGACTGCTGCCCGCAGTGCGGCACGCCATCGAGGCGCACAGCTATTCCGCCGGCATCGCGCCGCGGACGGTGGAAGCGCGGCTGGTGCAGGACGCCGACCGGCTGGAGAGCCTCGGCGCCATCGGCATCGCGCGCTGCTTCGCGACCTCGGGGCTGATGAAACGGGCGCTGTTCCACGGCGAGGATCCGCTGGCCGAGGACCGACCGCTCGACGACCTGCAATACGCGCTCGACCATTTCGAGGCCAAGCTGCTGCGCCTGCCGGCGACCATGCAGACCGTGGCGGGGCGCCGCCGGGCGCAGGAGCGCGCGGAGTTCCTGCTGACCTTCCGCGCTCAGCTGCTGGCGGAGATCGCCGGGGCGGCGTGAGACGCCTAGAACGCCTGCGCCAGCATCAACGCGGCCATCACCGCGACCGCGCCGCCCAGCGCCGCCACGGCCAGTCGCAGGGGGCGGTCGGCGCTGCCGGTGCTGCGCTTCTTGGCCTCCTCCGCGAGCGACCACAGCGAGCCGTCGAGGCGCATCAGGAACACCTCCAGCCCGGCGACCCGTTCGTCCAGCGTGCGTTGGGCGTCGGACAGCGCGTCCAGGCGAGAGGCCAACGCCTCCGACGCCCCGCCGTCGTTGGCGGGGAGGCGGGCGGACAGGTCGCGCAGCGCCCGGCCGAGACCGCCGCGTAGCGAGTCCAGTTCGGCGCCGAGGCGGGTCAGATGGGGGGTGACCGTCTCCTCCAGCAGGCGTTCGGCCTCGGTGCGCGGGCGCATCGTCAGTTCGGCGCCGCCGGAGGGCGGCTTGGCGACGACGACGAGGCGCGCCGGGTCGGCGCCCGGGGGAAGCTCGACCTCCGCCTCGAAGGCGTGGCTGCCGATGCCGGCGCCGGACAGGTCCTCACGGGGAAGATCCGCGGTGACGGTGGCGAGGGGGGCATCGACGCCGTCGACACGCACCTCGATCACCAGCGGCTCGTCGGGCGCGGAGCGGTTCCACGCCCAGCCGTAGACGCGGCGGCCCGCCACCGCGTCCAGACGGCCCTCGAGCTGCGGAGCGGTGGCGGCGCCCATGGTCAGGCCGCCTGCTTCTGGGCGCGCGGCTTCGCGGTGACCGCCGGCATACGATGGGCGATGCTGTTCTCGTCCAGGAACTCGCGCATGTCGCGATAGCGCGTGTAGAAGCGCTGGTTGAACCGCTCGAACAGCGACTGGTCCCAATACTCCTCAAGCACGAACGGCTTGTCGGAGAAGACGTCGTAGCAGGGGATGCCGAAGGTCTCGGCGAACTCCGCGGTGCGGCTGTCGTAGCTGAAGTAGACGGACGGAACGCCGTTGGACAGCGCCATCAGGTTGCCATGCAGGCGGTAGCCCAGCACCATGTCCTTCGAGCGCACGAGGTTCTCGTAGTCGGCGACCACGTCCGAGTACCACAGGCGGGTGCGGTACAGCTCGTCCATGGTGTCGTCGAAGTACCAGTTCTTCAGCCATTCCTGCGTGTGCAGCGCCTCCCAGGCCTCGGCCTTCTGCTCCTCGGTGCCCCAGAGCAGCTTCTTCTCCTCGACCTCGCCCTGCATCATCAGCACGGTGTCGAAGCGGCTTGCCAGATCCTTCACCATCTGGCGGTGCTTGGTCAGGTACACCTGGACGTCGCGGGCGTAGGCCTTGGAGACCTCGCGGCGCATGGTGACGCCGACCTTCTTCACGCGCTCCAGCGGCGGCAGGTCGATGCGCAGGTCGGGGTTCAGGCCGCGGAAGGCGGTCGGGCAGCCGACGACGCGGGTGTTGCGGATGCCGATGTCCCACAGCGCCTCCGCCGTGTAGGCGCCGCGCACGCCGAGCGTCACCGACTTCTCGGCGATCAGGCGCCACATGCGCTTGCTCTCGTCGGAGAGCTGCAGCTTGCCGGTGACCGGCGCCTGGGCGCCGACGCCGAAGGCCAGCACGGGGATCTTCAGCCTGGACAGCACCTGCTCGGTCGCCGCCGGCCAGCGCATCTCGCTGTTGATGTAGTTGGAACCGCGCAGGAAGACGAAGTCGTACTCCGCGTTGACCCGATCCACCTCGGCCTGGTCGAACGTGCGGATCTCCAGCACGTCGAGCTTCTCGAAATCCAGCAGCTTCAGCGAGCTGTCGTAGACGAAGGCGTCGCCGATGTTGTGGTAGTGGTCGATGCTGGCCTGGATGTCGGCGTAGTCGTACCAGCGCACGCAGTCGTGGTCGTAGACTTCGCCGGACGGGATCATGACGAGGATCTTGGACAAGGAGGCCTCCCTGAACTCTTAGTGACTGGAGGGGGCGTGCCGGATCGTCACCGGCAGCCGGACGAGGTCGCGCTCGGTGCCCGGCTTACAGCCGTCGAGCACAAGGCGGGTGAGGTAAAGAAAGGCGGTCCCACCGATGTCCTCGAAGTTGCGCGAGGGACTGGCCGGGTCGAGCAACGACGGGTAGTCGTAGGCAAAGCGTTGGCCGCAATCCGGGGCGAAGGCGGCGGGCGCCTGCCAGACCAGACGCGGCTCCGACCATGTCGTCAGGTCGGGCGAAGTGGCGGCCCAGACGCCGCCCGGCTTGCCGCCCTGCATGAGCGCGACGTAAAGGCCGGACGGGCGGTGGCGGACGAGGCTGGTCACCGTGCCGAACAGCCGCGGCAACGGGGCACAGACGTGTTGTTCCGGGGTGCTTGTGCTTTGCGTGAACGATACGGTGAAGCCGGCGCCATCCCAGGCGCGCCAGGAGGACGCGTCTGCGAGGTTGCGCGTGCGCATCAGGCAGACGCCACGCTTCTGCGCGCCAAAGCCCTCCGCGAACAGCATCGCGTGGTACCAGCCGTCGCGCTGCACGATGTTGCTCGGGCTGAACAGGCCGGCGCGGCGGCCGAGGTCGCCCTGGTAGGGGTAGGGCAGGCCGGCGACGAAGCGCGGCGGGCCGAAGCTGCGGCCGCTGTCGGTGGAGACGGTGGCGGTGACACTGTTCCACCAGCACGCGGCGTAGCGCTTGCTGGGGCACAGGGCGGGGCGCGCGTGGCCGTGGAACTCGTTGTGCACCAGGGCGTGGATGGTCCGGCCGTCGAGCGTGTAGGGGGAGAGCAGCCAGCCGCGGTCGTTGACGTGTTCGGGCGCGGGATCGTGCGCGGCCTCGAAGACGACGCGGCAGTCGCGGCGGACCGTGTCCAGGGCAGGGCCGGACATCAGGCGCGCGCGGTGGTGGCTGGCCAGCAGGTGCACGCCGCCGTCGGCGCCACGCCACGCGCGGGCGGGGGCGTCGGGCACGTCCCAGGGCTCGCAGGCGTCGGCCGTCCAGGTGAAGACCGCCTCGGGCGCGCCGGTCGGGGCGATGTCGAGGGTGGCGGCTTGGGCGGGGAAGGCGAGGAGGAGGGCGAATACACTTGCCCCCACCCTCCCAAGGCTGCGCCTGGGTCCCCTCCCTCCCCCGCTGCGCAGGGGAGGGACTTTGGCGGCGTGCGGCGGAGTTCCCTCCCCTGCGAAGCGGGGGAGGGTTAGGGTGGGGGCAAGCGTTTTCAGCACCCTCACGCCTTCTGCGCCACGGCGCGCTTCGGCGTCGCGGGCGCGGCGGCCTTGCTGTTGGTGGACAGCAGGCGCTCGTAGATGTCCACGTGGCGCTTGGCGCACTCGACCCGGTCGATGGGGCGGCGGATGCGCATGTGCAGGCGGTCCCACAGGTCGGGGGTGGTCAGCACCTCGGTCAGGCGGTCGACCAGGTCCTCGACGCTGGCGTTGCGGAAGTGCAGGCCGTCCACCCCGTGCGTCACCTTTTCGGCCATGCCGCCGATGTTGCTGGTGATCAGCGGGCGGCCGTGCAGGAACGCCTCCTGGATGACGACGGGGGAGTTCTCCCACCAGATCGACGGCATCACCACCCAGTCCACGTCCTTCATCAGCCCCGGCAGCTCGGCCGAGCGGTAGGAGCCGTAGAAGCGCACGCGCTCGCCGGCCTTCTCGGTGATCTCCAGGAAGTGCTTCTGGTAGGCCTCGGGCTGGCGTTCCAGGTTGCCGCCGAAGATCATCAGCGCGCTGTCCTCGCCCCACACCTTGGCCGACACGCGCGACACCGCCTCGACCAGCACGTGGGCGCCCTTGAACTCGGTCAGCTGGCCGAAGAAGGCGAAGCGGTTGCGCCGGCCGCCGCGCGGCAGCGGGCGGGGCGGAACCACCTCCTCCACCGTCAGGCCGTTCTCGATCATCGAGAAACGCTCGCGCGGCAGGCCCCAGTCGACATAGCGGTCGATCAGGAAGTGGCTGGGGGAGACGTAGAAATCGGCCAGCTCCAGGAAGGTCTTGAGGAACAGCTCGCGCTTGAAGAACTCGGCCTCGCCGATATGCGGGAAGCAGCCGGTGCAGTCGGCCGGGCTGGCGCGGTAGCACAGCGCGTTGCGGCCGGTCTTCACCATCTGGCCGTGGTGGTGGCAGATCGACAGGTACTCGTGGAAGGTCACCACGATGGGGACCTCCGGCAGCGCTTGGCGGAGCGCCAGCAGGCTCTCGACGCCGAGGCCCAGGAAGTGGTGGAAGTGCACCACATCCGGCCTCAGGTCGCGCACGAAGCGGACGAAGTCCTGTTCCAGCCCGGCCAAGTTGCGGTTGGAGCAGCGCAGGTGGTCGTAGTCGTTGGCGTAGAAAAGGACCTCGCGCTCCTTCTGGCGCAGGCTCATCAGCGCCGAGCCGCCGTGCGGGGTGATCGGCGGCGCGGTGCGCGCGAGGTAGTGGCTCTCCCAGCCCGGCAGATCGTGCAGGCCCTGGAACAGGTTGTAGGACGCGACCTCGGCGCCGCCCAGCGAGAAGGCCGGGTGGCCGTGGCTGATGATCAGGACCTTCTTGTCGTTGTTGCTCATCGCGCGGTCATCCGGAGGTCGGTGTTGGCGGGCTTGGGTGTCCATTGGCGGTCGAAGGCCCAGCGGTCCACCAGGGTGCCGGTCTGGCGCCAGTACTCGTGCGCGGCGGTGCGGGCCTGCTCGTCCACCGCGACCAGCGCCACGGTGGGCACCCACAGGCAGGCGTGGCCCGCCTTGCCGAGGCGCAGGCAGAAGTCGGCGCTCTTGTACTCCGCGCCGACGAAGCCGGCGGTGAGGCCGCCCGCCTCGGCGATCAGGCGCTTGGGCAGCAGCGCGCAGTCCACCGTGGCGGCGGGGACGGCGACCGGCTGGCGCTCCTTCAGCCACTCGCGCGGGTAGCCGGCGAACTGGGCGACCGGGCGGTCGCCCTCGACGCGCACACCGGCGAAGCGGATCGAGAAGTCCTCGTACAGCAGTGTCGGGCTGACCATCGCCGGACGTCGGTGCGCGGCGGCGGCGCGGGCCAGCTCGGACAGCCAGCCGCGCGACGTCGGCAGCACCGCGGTGGAGAGCAGCAGCACATGCTCCGCCGCGGCGTGCGGCAGGGCGGCGGCCATCGCCTCGAAGGCGTCGTGCGCCTGCGGGGCGGGAACGAGGCGGACCGCCAGCTTGTAGAACGACGCGGCGCGGCGCAGCGTCAGGGCCAGCCGGTCGGAGCTGCCGGCCGCGGCGGCGACCAGGATCTCTGCCTGGGCGAAATCCGGGTCGATGGCGAGGCGGGCGAGGTGCAGGTCCACGTCCTCGCGCCCGTCGGTCACCGGCAGGATGACCGAGACGGTGGGCGTCGCCACCACGCGGCCCATGGCGAACACCGGGGCGGCGGGCGCGTCGGGGGACACGCGGCCGGCGGCCTGGACGATGGGGCCGACGTGGCGCTCGATCAGGCTCTCGGCAGCCGGGTTGTTGATGTCGATCAGGCAGAGCAGGTGGCGGACCAGCTCCGCGTTCGGCGCCACCGGGTGCACCGGCAGGTAGGCGCAGCCGCCGTCGGTGAGGGCGATCTCCAGGTGAAAGGCCGCATCCTCGGGCAGGCCGGCGGACTCCGGCACGAAGGCCAGGAAGCCGTGGTCGTGCCGGTCGGCGGGAAGGCGGCCGGCGAAGCGGCCGTCGTTCAGGAAGCCTTCGGTCACGTCCTTGCGCTGCGTGCGGAACCAGTCGCCGTCGATGGCCGTCTCGGCGCCGGTGCCATGCAGGATCACCGAGGCGACATGGCGCTGCGGGTCGAGCAGCCAGCCGGTGACCAGCGTGCCGACGCCCGGCACGCGGATGGCGCGGTCCAGCGCGGCGCACACCGGCACCTCCAGGCGCGACACCGTCTCGTGCCCCTCGTACACCGCGGTGATGCGGCGGCGCAGGGTGCGCAGGGTGGCCGGATCGGCGCTCAGGCGCGGCAGCAGGTCGCGGAGGTGGGCGAGCGCCACGCCGTCGGGCAGCAGGGTGCGCTCGGCGAACAGCTCCAGCTCGCACCAGCGGTTGCCCGAGCGGTAGAAGATGCGGCGGATCTGCTCGGGCGCGTCCTCGGCGGCCGGCACCACGGCGACGAGGCCCCAGGCGGTGTCCGGCAGGTCGGGGCGGCGGAAGGCGCCGACCTCGGCGCGGTAGAAGCGGCAGGCGTCGGTTTCGACCAGCAGCTCGGCGCGGCCGGCCTCCAGCGAGGAGGACCAGCCCTGGATCATGGTGCCGTTGCCGGCCGACAGCCGGCCGAAGATCTCGGCGAAGCCATCGGGCCGGGCGATGTGGCCGACGAAGGCCGACAGGAACTTGCCGAGCCGCGCCGACAGCGGCTGCCCCTCGGCCGGCGCCAGCGCGCGCAGCAGGAAGTCGAGCGCCGCCGGCATGGCCGCGGCGTGCTCCTCCTTCAGCGTGGAAAGCAGGCCCCAGGGGTTGACCTTGACGGCGCGCAGGCGGGGCAGGGCGAGGGCGTCGCCCTCATTGCCGGCCACCACGATGCGGGCGGTCTGCAGGCGGCCGGCGTCGGGCGCGCGCAACGCCGCCAGCAGCCAGTGGCCGCCGTCCTCGCGCGGCCAGCAGTGGGCGTCGAAGCGACCCACCGCCTCGCCGTTGGCGGTGGCGGTGCCGCCGGGCAGCGCCGGGCGGTCGCAGGTGCCGAACAGCAGCAGGGTGTCGTCGTCGATCAGCACGGCGACCGAGAGGTCCGGCTGCAGGGTGGTGTCGGTCATCAGGAGGCTCTCTCGGCGAGAACGGTGTGGACGCCGGTCAGCACGTCGTAGAGGGCGCGGTGCTTGCGCGCGGCCTCGGCGATGGTGGGCACGGCGGGGATGTTGGAGGACAGGCGCTCCCACAGGCCGGGCTCGGTCAGCGCGCGCTGGAGCACGCGTGCGAGGTCCACGGAATCGCCAGGGCGGAAGTGCAGGCCGTCCACGCCGTCGCGCACCATCTCGGCCATGCCGCCGATGCCGGAGCAGATGACCGGGCGGCCCTGCTGGAACGCTTCCTGGATGACCAGCGGCGCGTTCTCCCACCAGATCGACGGGGTGAGCACCCAATCGACGCGGCCGAGCAGCGCGGCCATCTCGTCGCGCCGGTAGGGGCCGTGCGCGGAGATGCGGCCGCCGCAGGCGTCGATGGCGGTTTCCACGTCCGATTTGAAGCCGTCGGTCTGGAACGGCGCACCGCCGTGCACCTCCATCCGGAAGCCGGTTGCGCCGGCGTCCACCAGACGCTTGGCGGCCGCGAGCGCCACGCGGATGCCCTTGTAGGGGCTGAGGTTGCCGAAATAGCCCAGCACGTCGCGCCGGCTGTCTTCGGCCAGGGGGCGGGGAGCGGCGCGCTCGGCCTCCGGGCGGCCGTTCGGCATGACGTCGATGCGCTCGGCGGGCAGGCCCCAGGCGATGTACCGCTCGCGCAGGAAGCGGCTCGGCGACAGGAAGCGGTCGACCAGGCCCAGCATGGTCTTCAGGTGCTTCTCGCGCAGCACGAACTTGTCGGGCGTGCGGTCGGGGAAGCAGCGGTGGCAGGCGTCGGGCGAGGCGGCGGTGCACAGCGCGTGCGTCTGCGGCGTCACCATCTGCCCGTCGTTGGCGCAGATCGGGTAGTAGTCGTGCAGCGTATAGACGATCTTCGCCTTGGGGAGCACGCGGCGGATCAGGAACAGCATCTCGACGCCCAAGAGCAGCGTGTGATGCACGTGCACGACGTCCGGCCTGAAGGAGCGCAGCAGGTTCGACAGGTCCGGCACGATGCCGTGCAGGTCGATCTGGCTCTGGTAGAAATGGTCGAAGTGGCCGGCCCAGAGGATCACCTCGTCGGCGCTGCGGCCGAGAGTCTGGAAGCTGGTGCCGGGCTTCGGCTGGCGGTGCGTCTGGTTGGTGCAGGCGAGGAACAGCGCCGGCACGCCGTCCGCCTTCAGCGCGCGGAACAGGTCGTGCGCGAAGATCTCCGTGCCGCCGGGGTGCAGCGCCGGGTGGTTGTGGGCGATGAAGAGGACGCGGGGCGCGCTCATCGAACCGTCTCCGTCTTTTCGAGCACCAGCAGGTCCTGGTAGCTCGCGGCCTGCGCCCGCCCGCTCCAGGCGCCGCGGACGATGGGGGCAGCCGGGCGCAGGCCGTTGGCCGCGCACAGGCCGAGGAAGAAACCCTCGTCGTAGGCCACCGCGCCGTTCGGCGCGTCCGGGTCGGCGATGAACTCCGGGCCGGGGCCGTCCACGAAGACCGGGCGGGTGGCGCCGTCCTTCAGCGCGGTGCGGGCGGCGTGGTCGACCAGGAACAGGCTGGCGAAGCAGCGCCCGCCGGGGCGCAGCACGCGGGCGATCTCCGCCACGTAATGCTCCGTCTCGGCCTGCCGCAGGTGTGTGAAAACGGAGGTCAGGATGACGAAGTCGTAGACGCCCGTGCGCATCGGCAGCGCCGCGCGGGCCGCATCCAGCCGGCCGTCGGGGTTGTACAGCGCGTTGGCGGCGTCGAGGTGGTGGAAGCGGAACTCCGGGTAGGCCGGCGTGATCGTCTCGCGGCACCACGCGATGCCGTCCTCGACGATGTCCAGGCCGTCGTAGGCGCCGGTCAGGTACTGCGTCAGCGGCAGCGCCATGCGGCCGATGCCGCAGCCGATCTCCAGCACCCGGTCGGCCGGCTTCAGCCCGCCGACGCGGACGAAGTGGCCGAGGAACTCGGCGCCCACGGCGCGGAAGTCGCCGTCGCCGACAAAGCAGCGCTCCGGCGGCGGGACGGGGATGAAGCGGTTGCGGGCAACCTGCTCGCACAGCCACTCGATGGGCGGCCTGTCGATGGGCGATGGGGGGCGCTGGGCGCCGCGCAGCAGGACGACCTTGCCCGAGGGGAGCGCGCTCATCGCCGGCCCTTCCTCTTCCGGTGCTTGACGGGGGTGGGAGCGGGGCGCGGCGCGGCGTCGTCCGCCGGCCAATCGCGGGACATCAGGTCGCTCATCAGCGCGCTCCAGCGGCCGGCGTGGAGCCAGCGGTTGTAGTGGGCGGCGACACCGCGGGTGTAGCCGGCGTTGCGGGTGATCGACTGGCGCTCCAGGTGGTACAGCTCGACCTCGGGGACGTAGCGGATCTCGGACCCCAAGCTGCGCACCTTGAGGCAGAGGTCGGAGTCCTCGTAGTCACCGATCACGTAGTCCTCGGTGAAGCCGCCGACCTGCTCGAACAGCGCCTTCGGCATCATCAGACAGGCGCCGGTGACACCCGGCACGGCCCGCGCCACGGTGGCCGGCGCGAAGTCGCGCGGCATGCCCTTGAAGTAGTGGTGGTTGTACCATCGCCCCTCGAAGTCCTGCTGGAACAGCAGGCCGGCGTGCTGGAGCGACTCGTCGTCGAACAGCAGCTTCGGCCCGACCATGCCGGTGCCGGGGCGGGCCTCCAGCGCGGCGGCGAGGTGCGTCAGCCAGCCGGGCCGGTCGGGCACCACGTCGGAGTTGAGGAACAGCAGCGTCTTGGCCCGCGCGACCGCGACGCCGGCGTTGTTGGCCGCCGAATAGCCGTGGTTGGCGCCGTTCACCAGCAGGAGCATCGGCAGGCCATAGAGGCCGTGCAGGCCGCGCAGCATGTGCTCGACCTCCTTCGCCTGCTCGGGCGAATCGAGGACGAAGATCAGCTCCGCCCCGGCCATCGCCGGATCGGTGGCGAAGGCGCCGAGCTGGAAGCGCAGGAACTCCAGGTTCCGGTACAGCGGGATGATGACCGACACCGCCGGACGCTCGGGCAGCGTGCCGAAGCGGATCGCCGCCGGTGCGGTGCGGGCCGCGAGGTGGGCGGCGTGCAGCGGCGCCACCGCGGGGGCGAGCACCGTCGCGATCAACTCGTCGGTGACGAAGGCCGGCGGCACGCTGCCGAGCACCAGCGCGCATGCCTCCTTGGCCGAGGAGGGGCTGGGCGGCGGCACCAGCGCGATCGTCCCGCCGCCGCCGAGGCGCAGCTCGCAACGCACCTGCACGGAGGGGCCGGGCTCGGGCCGGCCGGGCAGGAACGCGGCGAAGCCGGGCATTTCGCCGGGACCGCTGCGGAACAGCTTGGCCACGTCCTCGCGCGGGAAGCGGTGGGAGAAGGCGTCGAGGGTGCGCTCCTCGCCGAAGGGGGAGATGATGGTCAGGCCGGCGGTGAGGGCGTGCGGGTCGTGCACCCAGCCGGCGAGGAACAGGCCGCCGTCCGGCGTTGGCACAGCCACGTCCACCGCGGCGCCCACCGGGCGGTCGGGATCGGCGAGCTGGCGCTTCGGCTGCGGCAGCAGCACCTGCATCTCGTAGGCGGTGGCGCCGGCGGCGGCCTCGGTGCGGCCGCGCTCGGCGAGGCAGCGCGTGAGGTGCTGGCGCAGCGGGGCGGGCAGGCCGCGGCGCTGCTCCAGGTGCTCCAGCAGGGTCGGCAACGCGGCGGTGGCGCCGGACACCGTGCGGCAGGCGAGGCCGTTGCGCCCGATCAGCACCACCAGCGTCTCCGGCCGGGCCAGAGCGCGCTCCAGCACCACGTGCAGCGCCAGCCGGCCGCGCGCGTCCGGCGCGGTGCCGACGTGCGCGGCGACGGGGATGGCGCAGAGCGTGTCGCCGGTCAGCGCGACGACGCCGAGCACCGCGCCGAAGCTGGCGGACAGGCTGCCTTCGCACAGCAGCAGCGTGTCGGTGAGCAGCGCGGTGGCGGTGAGCGTGGAGGGACGCGGGGAGAGTTCGTGCACCACGCGCCGGCACGCCGCGACGAAGCCGGCGTCCTGCTTGAGCGCACCGGTCGAGCGGCAGAAATCCAGGATCAGGCGGGCGACGCGCAGCCGCGCCGGGGCGTCCAGGCCGCCCAGGAGAAGCGCCGGGTCGAAATCGGGCACTCCGGCGCCGGCCTGGGCTTCGGCCAGCAGGCGGCCGGACTGGTCGTGGAAGCCCGCCACGCCGCGCCCGCCCGGCCAGCGCAGCACGGCGTAGCTGCGCTGGCTGCCCCACGAGGTGCGGACGGTGAGCGTGGTGTAGGGCAGCAGCGCCTCGCCGCCGTTCACCGAGGGAGTGATCCGGGACGGGGTGTCGGCGCCGTGCGCCTCCCAGACCGCCAGGAGGAAGCCGCCGCCGAGCGCGTGCAGGCTGGCGGCCGCCACGGCCTCGGTGCTTCGAAGGACTGCGATCTGGGTCATGGTGCCTGTTCAAAAGGGGCCGGCGGCGCGGGGGCGCGCCGCCGGTGTCAGGATCAGCCGATGGTGAAGTACTGGTTCGGGTTGTCCTGCACGTCGGCGGCGTTGACGCCGACCAGCGTGATGGTGTCGCCGTGGCCGAGGTCGATGACCGCGTTGCCGTGATCGTCGCTGACGCGGGAGGCCAGGTCGTCGGCGGTGCGGATGTGCAGGCCGTTGATGTTGCGGGAGATCTGCAGCAGGTCTTCGCCCGCCTTGAAGTCGAGCACCACGTCCTGGCCGCCGCCGCCGCTGAACACGAAGGTGTCCGCGCCGTCGCCGCTCTGCATGGTGTCGTCGCCCTTGCCGCCGATCAGCGTATCGTCGCCGTCGCCGCCGGACAGGAAATCGTCGCCCTTGCCGCCGTCGAGCCGGTCGTTTCCGGCGTTGCCCTGCATGTTGTCGTTGCCGTCGTCGCCGAAGACCCGGTCGTTGCCCGCGCCACCGGTCAGGAAGTCGTCGCCCTTGCCGCCGTCCAGCGTGTCGTCGCCGTCGCCCGCGGCCAGCGTGTCGTCGCCCTTGCCGCCCAGCAGCGTGTCATGCCCGGCGCCGCCCGAGAGGAAGTCGTCGCCGCTGCTGCCGTCGAGCTTGTCGTTGCCGGCGTTGCCCTGGAGGTGGTCGTCGTCCTTGCCGCCCTCGAGCTTGTCGTTGCCGTCGCCGCCGACCAGGAAGTCCTGGCCCTTGCCGCCGTCCAGCCTGTCGTTGCCGTCGCCCCCAGCCAGCGAGTCGTTGCCCGCACCGCCCTGCAGGTGGTCCTTGCCGCCGAGGCCGGTCATCAGGTCGTCGCCCTTGCCGGCCTGCAGGTGGTCATCGCCGGCGCCGCCGAACAGCAGGTCGCTGCCCTTGCCGCCCTGGAGGTGGTCGTTGCCATCCTTGCCGAGGATGAGGTCGGCGTCCTTGCCGCCGGTGATGTGGTCCTTGCTATCGGTGCCGACGTGCATGTCATACGACGCGCCCGGAATGGTAGCCATCGGTTGAGTTTCCTTATTGGTTATGTGGGGAGGCGAGTGTTCTAATTCTTTCGGCCGGCATTCTTCGTTGGAGATAGAAGAATCACAAGAAAAGAATCTCGTCATATGACCTGTGACCACCAAATGTCTCACAAGTATCGGCGATGTTTCGCTGTTAGGGAGTGCGTTGGTTTTGAGCTATTTCCGCTTCGGTGCTGGAATGTTTATTGGATGTTTCGGTTTTTGAAATGACTGTGACTGAATGAGGACGCAAGGTCGGCGGTGGAAGGCGGATATTAAAAGGGCGCATGGTGCAGACCGGAAGGCGTTGGCGTGGACGTTCGAGTGGGTTGGCCAGCGATCCGCACTTTCCAGAATCCGTCATGGCCGGGGGTGTCCCGGCCATGACGAATCGGGGTGGCTCAGTGCTGTCGGCAAACCGCCGCCGCTCACTCCTCGCGGAACGAGCGGCGCATGCTGTCGGTGATGGGGGAAATGAAATAGTCGATGGCCTTGCGGGCACCGGAGGTGATCATCACCTCCGCCGGCATGCCGGGGTAGAGCGACACGCGCTCCAGCTTCGCCAGCGATTCGGGCAGCAGACGGACGCGGGCCGCGAAATACGGGGCGCCGGTGCGCTGATCCTTGAGCTGGTCCGGGGAGACGGAGACCACCACGCCCTCCACCGGCGGCACCTTGCGCTGCCGGTAGGCGGTCAGGCGCACGTGCGCCGGCTGGCCGGCACGCACGCTGTCGATGTCGGTGGGGCTGACCGAGGCCTCGACCACGAGGTCGTCGTGCTCCGGCACCAAATCCACGATCGGCGCCCCGCCGGGGATGGCGCTGCCGGGGGTGAGGAAGTGCACGGCGACCACCCGGCCGTCCTGCGGCGCGGTGACGGTCAGGCGGCGCCTCACATCGCCGGTGCCGCGCAGCCGTTCGGTCAGGTCGGCCAGCACCGCCTGGGTCTTCTGCAACTCGTCGGCGATCTCGGAGCGGCGGGTGTTGGCGACGTCGAGGATCTCCAATTCGGCGGCGGCGATGCCTTGCTCGGCCTGGGCGCGGTTGGCCTTCAGCTCGCCGATCCGGCCCTTCAGGTCGGAGACGAGTCGCTGCATCTCCAGAAGCCGCGGCCGGCGCTCGTAGCCCTTGTCGACGAGCGTCTTCACCATGCGCAGCTCGTCCTCGGTCAGCGTCAGGCGCTCGGCGCTGGCGGCGCTCTGGGCGTCGATGGCGGCGATCTGCTCGCGCAGCTGGGCGATTCGCTTGCGCTGCACGGCGAGCACGCCGTCGTTGCGTTCGCGGCGGGCGGCGAACAGGCCGCGCTCGCTGGCGATCGAGTCGGCGGCGGCCGGGTTGGAGCCGGCCGCGTCGGCGACCTCGGCCGGCACCGTCATGGACGCTGCCTCGGCCTGCTCGGCGCGCAAGCGGGCGAGGCGGACCTGCGCCGCCCAGTGCTGCGTCTGGATCTGGGCGATCAGCGCCGACACCTGCGTGTCGTCCAGGCGCAGCAGCGGCTGGCCGGCGCGCACGACGTCGCTCTCCTTCACCAGCATGGCGCTGAGGATGCCGCCTTCCAGGTGCGAAATGGTCTTGCGCTGGCTGTCGGCGATGATGATGCCCTGGGCGATGGCGGCGGCGTCGAGGTCGGCGAGGCAGGCCCAGCCGAGGAAGCCGCCGAAGCCGATCCCCACCGCCAGCGCGCCCGACAGCATCACCCGGCGCAGCGCCGGGTCGAGGCCGGGGTTCTCCGTCATGATGGCGGTCATGGCTGTTCTCCGGCGCGGACGAGGCGGACGGCGGGCTTGGGCGCCGCGGGGGCGACGGTGCGCATGACCTCGGCGCGCGGGCCGAACTGCTCGACCATGCCGTCCTTCAGCACCAGCAGCTTGTCCACGGCCGAGACGATGGAGGGCCGGTGGGTGATCATCACCACCGTGGTGCCGGCGGCCTTGGCCCGCGCGATGGCCTGCACCAGCGCTTCCTCGCCGAGGGTGTCGAGGTTGGAGTTGGGCTCGTCCAGCACCAGAAGGCGCGGGCTGCCGTACAGCGCGCGGGCGAGCGCCACGCGCTGGCGCTGGCCGCCGCTGAGCCCCCCGGTGGTGTCGCCGAGCGGCGTGTCGTAGCCGTAGGGCAGGCGGCCGATCATTTCGTGGATCCCGGCCAGCTTGGCGGCGGCGACCACGGCGGCGGGGTCGCCCTCCTGCATGCGCGCGATGTTCGCGCGCACCGAGCCGTCCAGCAGCGCCACGCTCTGCGGCACGTAGCCGACGTGGCGGCCGAAGCTCTCGCGCTCCCACAGCCAGGTGCTGTGTCCGTCGAGGAAGATGCCGCCGGCCGTCGGCTCCCAGACGCCGACCAGCAGGCGGGCGAGGGTCGACTTGCCGGCGCCCGACGGGCCGATGACGCCCAGCACCTCGCCGGGCTCCAGCGCGAAGGAGACGTTGCGCAGCACCGGGCGGTCGGTGCCCGGCGGGATGTAGCCGAGGCGGTCGACGCTCAGCCGGCCCTCCGGGCGCGGCATCGGGATGGTCTCGCGGCGTGAGGCGCCGGTGGCCAGCGTGGTGCGGACGCGGCCGTAGGCGGACAGCGCGAAGACCCATTGCCGCCAGCCGTCGATCAGCTGCTCGAAGGGGTGCAGCAGGCGGCTCATCAGCATACCCGACGCCATCATGCTGCCCGGTGAGGCGGTGTTGTCGAGCACCAGCAGCGCGCCCACCGCCATGGTGCCGACCTGCAGCATCAGCCGCAGCGAGCGCGACACCGCCGCCAGCGCGCGGGCGCGCGACGAGCCGCGGTCGAGCAGGTCGCTCATGTGCGCCTGCGACTCGTGCCAACGGCGCGACACGGCGGGCAGCATGCCCATGGCCTCGATCGCCTCGGCGTGGCGGACGGTGGCGCCGACCTCGGCGAAGGTGCGGGCGGCGGCCTCGTTGGCCTCGGCCAGCGGGCGGCGGGTGGCGAGGTCCGTGACCACGCTGAGCACGATCAGCAGCGCCGCGGCGCCGCACGCCACGGCGCCATAGGCCGGATGCAGCAGGAACAGCACCGCCAGGAACAGCGGCACCCACACGAGGTCGAGCGGCACGGCGATGGCCGAACCGGTGAGGAAGGTGCGCAACTCGTTCAGGTCGCGGATGGTCTGGCTGGTCCCCTTGCCGCCGCTCAGGGCGTCCACCACGGCGGCCTGCAACGCCGGCACGTTGAGACGCCGCGCAACGATGCCGCCGAGGATCTGGAAGGTCCGCCCGCGGATGTAGTCCAGCACGCCGGCCAGCACCAGCCCGGCCATGGAGATGACGAGCAGCATCACCAGCGTGTCCGTGCTGTGGCTGGTCATCACGCGGTCGTACACCTGCATGGTGAACAGCGGCACGATCAGCATCAGCGCGTTGGCGAAGCAGTTGAGCGCCGCCGCGAACAGCAGGCCATGGCCGATCTGCCGCAGGGTGCCGCGCAACGGCGCCGGCTCGCGGGTAGGGGAGGCGGTCGTCATGGAGGTGCGAAGCCTTTCGGGTGTCGCCGACGGACAATCCAGGTCGGCGACGCTAGGCACCACGTTCACGAAAGGTCAACGGAAAATAGTGTGACCCGCATACTTGTGCAATTGTATGGATATGCACTGGAATGCGTTTGCGGGTTGTTTCGAAATTTGAAGTGCCGGGTGTTCATGGACGGCTTCTCCGCGCTCCCCGATGTTTTTATATCCGAAACATCCAGCGATCAAAATTGCGGGATTCTGCTGCATAAGTATTTGAATATGGGATTGTGTTATTGTGGTGGACAGGTCGCTGTGGGCTCGTTTAAGTCCTGCAGTGTTGACTCGCGTCGGTAATGCCTGCAGAAGGATAGACGACGTCTTCCCAAGTCTGGCGGCTGACTCCGAAAGGAGGGCTTCCGCCCTTCTTCAGCGATGCGCATGCAGTCGTGCGTCGAAGGCTTTGCGGACGCTTGCAACCAACGGTCGGGAGACGTCGATGGCCGAAATATGTCCCACCAATTTGAAATGAATCTGCGGCAAACCGGTCGAGGCAGCGTTTCCGGGCCGTCGCCCGCCCAGGAAACCCGCCATATCCCTTGCCGGAGCAGCACCAGGAGCCGCCGATGAGCACCGCCGCCGCCGAACCGTTGCCGGTAGACCCCGCCCGCCCGGGGCGCTTTGCCGGGAAGGGAGTCTGCTACGACCTGGCGCGGATCATCGAGAGCATGAACCGCCGCTTCCAGGACGTGGTGCGCATCGAGCTGGCGCGCATCGGCGTGGAGGATCTCAGCGCCGTGCAGGTGCTGATGCTCATGCACATCGGCAACGAGGAGCTGTCGGTGCGCGACCTGCTGGAGCGCGGCAACTATCTCGGCTCCAACGCCTCCTACAACCTCAAGCATCTGGTCGAGTCCGGCTATGTGGACCGCGCCGCCTGCGCCCGCGACCGCCGCACCGCGCGCCTCAAGCTGTCGCCGCAGGGGCTGCGGCTGGTCGAGGAACTGCGCCGCCTGGAGGCGGTGCGCAGCGAGGCGATGATCCGCACCGACTCCGACGCCCAGGATTTCGAGGCCACCTACCGCACGCTGCGCCGGCTGGAGCGCGCGTGGTGCGACCTGATCCGCTACGACTCGGCCAGTCTGGAATGGGGGAACGGGGACGCTCCGTGACCGTCTACGCCCTGACGTCCGAGGACGTCGCGTACCTCTCGGCGGCGCCGACCGCCGCCGCCCGCATCGTCACCATGACCAAGCTGGTGCACGACCTGGAGGCGGGCGCGCTGAACGAGGGCGAGCGCAGCCTGGCCACCGAGATCCTGCACTGCTTCGCCGCCGACGCCGAGGCCACGGTGCGCGAGGCGGTCGCCTGGCAGATCAACAACAGCACGCTGCTGACCGAGGAGCTGGCCGAGCAGCTGGCCCGCGACGTCGGCGCGGTGGCGTTCCCGGTGCTGCGCCACGCCGAGGCGCTGGGCGACGAGTTCCTGCTGCGCATCGTCGCCGAGAGCGACGCCCACAAGCAGCTCGCCATCGCCGGGCGGCGCACCGTATCGGCCAAGGTGGCGAACGCCATCGTCGAGGTCGGCAACGTGGTGGTCGTCACCCGCCTGCTGCGCAACGCCGGGGCGGCGGTGCCGGAGCCGGCGCTGCACACGGCGGTGGACCGATTCGGCACGGTCCGCGCCGTGACCGAGGCCATCGCGGCGCGCCCAGACCTGTCCATGGCGCTGGTCGAGCGGCTGATCGCCTTCGTGTCGGAGGAAATCCGCGCCTCGCTGGTCACGTCGCACAGGCTGTCGCCGCATCTGGCGGCCACGCTGGTGGAGCGCGGGCGGGAAGCGGCCACCATGCTGCTGCTCCAGCCCCTGGTGCACGAGATCGCCGACGTCGATCTGGTCGCCCATCACCTGGAGGCCAACCACCGGCTGACCGGGTCGCTGCTGTGCCGCGCGCTGTGCGCCGGGGAGTTCCGGCTGTTCGTCGCCGGCATGTCGGTGCGGGCGGGGATCGCGGTGGAGGCGGTGCGGCTGCTGGCCTGGGACGGCGGGCCGCTCGGCCTGGAGGCGCTGTTCCGCAAGGCGCGGCTGCCCAGCGCCCTGGAGGTGCCGGTGCGAATCGCCATCGCGGTGGCGCGCGAGCTGGGCTACGACGGCGGCGATGCGGGCCGGGCCACCTATCAGGCCGAGGTCATCGCCGAGGTCTTCACAGAATGCGCCGAGATCGACGAGCGCGAGGTGGACGACCTGCTGCTGCAACTGATCGACCAGGCGCCGGCCGACGTGGTGGACCGCGCCATGGCCCGCGCCGGCCTGCCGCTGCCGGTTCCGCCGGCGTGCCGCCCGGTGTCCGGCGACCGCGTGGTGCCGGCCGGCGGCTGACGCCCGGGCAAAAAAAGAGGCCGCTGCGCATGCGCGGCGGCCCGAAGTCTAGGGAGGAAACGCCCAAGAAGGGCGAACACCCGGATTATGTTGCGGTGCAGCAAGGCGCGCAAGCACTACTTTGGTAGGATGTTTTCCGGACACATTCGGGACAGCTCCCCCGTTATGGGCATCGCGGCTGCGTGCGCCAACTCGCCGTCCGGTTCGTTGCCCCTGGTGCAAGAACGGATAGTCTGTCCCCATCCAGCGATGCTGATGGAGGAGTAAGACGTGCCGACGGTCATGATCATCGGGGCCAACGGGCTCCAGCGGGGCGGTCTGCGACACCTTCTGGGTGAGGAAGGGTTCGACGTGATCGCCGAAGCCGCGAACGCCCGCCAGGCTGTCCAGGGTTCGGCCCCGGCCGCCGACGCCATCCTGTTCGACGCCACCGGCTGCCAGGCGATCGGCGACGACGTCGGCACGCTGCGCGGTGCGTTCGCCGACTCGCGCATCCTCCTGCTCGCCACGACGATCAGCGGCGCCATGCTGCGCGAGGCGCTGGCCGCCGGCGCCGACGGCTGCCTGACCGCCGACACGTCCGCCACCGCGCTGGCGCAGTGGGTGCGCTACGCGCTGGCGGGCGGCAAGGTGTACCCGCGCGACATGGCGCAGATCCTGGCGCAGAACCCGAGTTCGCCGGGCTCCACCAGCATCGGCGGGCGCACGCTGTCGAACCGTGAGATCGAGATACTGACGCGGCTGACCAGCGGCCACGGCAACAAGCAGATCGCCAACGAACTGGGCATCACCGAGGCGACGGTGAAGGTCCACCTGAAGAGCCTGCTGCGCAAGATCGGCGCGGTGAACCGCACGCAGGCGGCGATCTGGGCCATGAACAACGGCATGGCCGGATCCGGCGGCAGCAAGGTAGCCGCCGCCGGCTGACGTTCCTCTAGCCGCCCCTCGCGCCGTCCAGCCCGAACCGGGCGCGGACGGCGTGGCAGGAATCGCTGCCGGCGGTGAACTCCCGGCAGACCAGCGGGCGGTCGTCGTAGACGACGCAGGTGACCTCCTCGCCGATGGTGCCCCGCAGCGCCGTGCAGCGGTCGCCGTCACAGCGCATGCGGCCGTTCTCCACCAGATGCCCCGGGATGCCGTCGCCGTCGAGCGGGCCGACGAACGTCGGCCACGTCCACGAATAGGCGCAGCAGGCCCCGCAGCTCTCGCAGTCGGGTACGGGCGTGGACACCGCGGTCAGCGCTTGTCGGACGAGCGCGGGCCGTTGATCGCCGACACGAAGTCGCCGAACGCCCCGCCGCGGCCGCGCGGAGCGGCGCCGCGGGCGTGCTGCGGACGGTCCTGGCGCGGCTGGTCGTTGCGTTGCGGCCGGGCCTGCTTGTTCGCCGGCTTGCCCGCCTGCTCGGCGCGGGCCGGGCGGGCCGGCTCGTTGCTGCGGCCCGGACGCGGCGGCTGCGGGCCGCGGCGCTCACCGCGGTGCTGCTCGGCGCGATGCGGCGGTGGGTTGTGCCGGGAGCCGGCGTGCGCCTCGGCCGGGGCCGGCCGGCGGTAGGCGGGGGTGCCGAGCACGGTCAGCGGCTTGCGGGTCAGCTTCTCGATGTCGCGCAGGTAGGCGCGCTCCTCGCCGTCGTCGCAGAAGGCGATGGCGATGCCCGAGGCGCCGGCGCGCGCGGTGCGGCCGATGCGGTGCACGTAGCTCTCCGCGATGTTCGGCAGCTCGAAGTTCACCACGTGCGACACGCCGTCCACGTCGATGCCGCGCGCCGCGATGTCGGTGGCCACCAGCACGCGCACGGTGCCGGCGCGGAAGCCCTCCAGGGCCGCCTGGCGGGCGCTCTGCGACTTGTTGCCGTGGATGGCGGCGGCGGAGACGCCGCCCTTGACGAGGTGCTCGGTCACCTTGTTGGCGCCGTGCTTGGTGCGCGTGAACACCATCACGCGGTCCATGCCGGCGTCCTTGCCCAGCATGTCCAGCAGCAGGTGCCGCTTGTCGGCGGCCGGAACGAAGATCACGCTCTGCTCGATGCGCTCGGCCGTGGTGGCGACCGGGGTGACCTCGACGCGCACCGGTTCCTTCAGCAGGCGGTTGGCGAGATCGGTGATCTCCTTCGGCATGGTGGCCGAGAAGAACAGCGTCTGGCGCTCCTTGGGCAGCTTGGCGATGACGCGCTTGACGTCGTGGATGAAGCCCATGTCGAGCATGCGGTCGGCCTCGTCGAGGACGAAGACCTCCAGCCGGTCCAGCTTCACGTGGCCCTGGTTCATCAGGTCGATCAGGCGGCCGGGCGTGGCGACCAGGATGTCGAGGCCGCGCCGCAGCGCGTCCACCTGCGGGCTCTGGCCGACGCCGCCGAAGATCACGGCGTGGCGCAGGCCAAGGCCGGCGCCGTAGTTGGCGATGCTGTCGCCGATCTGAATGGCCAGCTCGCGCGTCGGCGTCAGGATCAGCGTGCGCGGCGCGGCGCCGCGGCCGGTCGCGGTGGTGGACAGGCGCTGCAGGATCGGCAGGGTGAAGGCCGCGGTCTTGCCGGTGCCGGTCTGGGCGATGCCCAGGATGTCGCGGCCGAGCAGCGCCGGCGGGATGGCCTGAGCCTGGATCGGCGTCGGCGTCACGTAGCCCTGGGCGGCCAGCGCGGCCTGGATCTCGGAACGGAGCGAAAGGTCGGAAAAGGAGGTCATGGTGTCCTTGGAGTCGCGCGCACCGCCGTGCCCCCGGGATTCGGGGGCGGAACGTCTGCTTGATCGGCTGAGCGGATCGCGCTTCATAAGCTCCGGACCGTGCGCGTGCCGGTCGGGCCGTTTGGGCAGGTACGTCTCGGAATTGCACCGGCGGCGGGAGCGATCCCGGCCGCGGTTCCGCGCGATCTCGACACGCATGGAGCGCTCCGCCGCAGCGGCGGGCGTCCGTTTCGGTGTCGGTATGACGCCGAACGCCGCCCGGGTCAAGCACCATCGCCGCCATACACCGCTACGGGTGGGGTCATACCCTCGAATGTTCTTTGTGTGTAGGGCGCGATTACGATTGCATCGGGTGCTGTCGACAGGCATTGTTGTTCAGCCCATCCATAGCGGCTGCGGCATCTTTTTACGTTTTACGAGACCCCGATGTACGATCGTCCCCAGCGCGGTGGTTTCCGCGCTTCTGCTCCCGAGATCACCCAGCGCAACATCACGGCCACGGTGAAGTGGTACAACCCCGAGAAGGGCTTCGGCTTCGTGACGCCGGAGGACGGCTCGCCGGACGCCTTCCTGCACGCTTCGGCCGTGCAGTTCGCCGGCCACGACTCGCTGCCCGAGGGCACCACGGTCGTGTGCGACCTGTCGCGCGGCCCGAAGGGCCCGCAGGTCGCGGCCCTGCACTCGGTCGATAAGTCGACCGCGCAGGAGCGTCCGTCGCGTGGCGGCGGCGGCGGCTACGGCGACCGTCCGTCGCGTGGCGGCGGCTACGGCGGCGGCGGCGGTTACGACCGCTACGGCGACCAGGGCGGCGGCGGCGGCGAAGTCGTCGACGGCACCGTGAAGTGGTTCAACGTGACCAAGGGCTTCGGCTTCATCGCTCCGGACAACGGCGGCAAGGACGTCTTCGTGCACGTCAAGGCGGTCGAGCGGTCCGGCCTGAGCGGCCTGCAGGACGGTGAGCGCGTGCGCATCACCGTTCGTCAGGGCCAGAAGGGCCCCGAGGCCGAGCGCATCGAACTCGCCTAATCGGCGGTCTCGAGACAGTGCCGGGCCCGCTTCGGCGGGCCCGGCATCTCGCGCGTCTACTCCTTATTGGCGCGGTCCGTGACCAGCGGGCGCAACGCGTCGACCAGCGCCGCCGTCCCGGCGAGCAGCGGTGCGCCACCGGAAAAGTCCGGGCGCAGCCGGTAGGGCGCCGCCGCGCCACCGGCTTCCTCCACCAGCAGAATCCCCGCCAGCACGTCCCAGGGCAGCAGGTACGGATCCCAGGTCGCGTCCAGCCGCCCGCAAGCGACGTGCGCCAGCTGCAACGCGGCGGTCAGCAGGTTGCGCGTCTGCGCGCCGGCTTCGATCACCCTTGTGAACGGCTCCAGGAACAGGTGCGGCGCGTGGCGCGGCGAGTGGCCGACGCCGATCACCGCTTGGCTCAGGTCCGCGCAGCCGGACACCCGGATCGGTTCGCCGTTCAGAAAGGCGCCGCCGCCGCGCCGGGCGGTGTACAGTTCGTCGGTGTTGGGGTCGTAGATGATGCCCAGTTCGGTGCGGCCGTCCACCATCAGCGCCAGCACCACGCCGAACCACGGCAGGCCGCGCAGGAAGTTCTGCGTACCGTCGATGGGATCGACCACCCAGACCCGCGACGCCGCCAGCCCGCCGGCCTCCTCGCCGACCACCGCGTCCTCCGGGAACAGGGCGGACAGGCGGGCGCGGATCAGGTCCTCCACCGCGCGGTCGGCGATGCTGACGAGGTCCTGCGGGCCCTTGACCTCGACGGTCAGGTCGGCGCGGCGCTCGAAATGGCGGCGGGCCAGGCGCCCGGCCTCGCGCGCCACCGCTGCGCCAGCGGCGAGGCGGCGGTCGAGCTCTCTGTCCATGGGAAGTTCCTTACAGCAGTCGCTTGCGCACTTGTGTCACGAACACCTCGGCCAGCACCACCACCGCGAAGATGGCGAGCAGCGCCGTCGCCACCCGGTCCCACTGGAACAGGTCCATGGCGGAGTTCAGCACCAGCCCGATGCCGCCCGCGCCGATCAGCCCGAGCACCGCGGATTCGCGCACGTTGATGTCCCAGCGGAACAGCGCGATCGACCAGAAGGCCGGCTGCACCTGCGGCCAATAGCCCTTGAGCAGGATCGACGGCCACGGCGCGCCGGCCGCGCGCAACGCCTCGACGGGGCCGGGGGCGGCCTCCTCCAGCGCCTCCGACAGCAGCTTGCCGACGAACCCGACCGAGCGGAAGGCGATGGCCAGCATGCCGGCGAGCGCGCCCGGTCCGAACACCGCGACGAACAGCAACGCCCATACCAGGGAATTGACTGAACGCGACGAGACCAGCACCAGCTTGGCCAACCAGTTCAGCAGGCGGGAGCGGGTGATGGTGCGCGCCGCCATCAGGCCGACCGGCACCGCCAGAACGACGCTGAGGATCGTGCCGAGCGTGGCGATGTGCAGGGTTTCCAGCAGCGCCTTGCCGACCGGCGGGGCGTAGGCGAGGTCGGGCGGCCACAGGCGGCGGGCGAGGTCCATCACCTGCTCCGGCGCGTCCCACAGGAACTCGGGGATCACCTCGACGCTGCGCAGCGACCAGACGAAGCCGGCGACCAGCAGCAGATAGGTGGCGAAGCGGCCCAGGCGCTCGGCCGGGGTGAAGCGCTGCCAGGGGCGGTGAAGGGCGGCGTCGGTCATTGGAACATTGCCCTCATCCGCGCGGCGATCAGCTCGCCGGCCATGATCAGCGCGATGATCGAAAGGAGGATCGCGCAGACGAAGCCGTAGTCGAAGCGCTGGAACGCCGCGAAAAGCGTGCCGCCGATGCCGCCGCCGCCGACGATGCCGACCATGGTGGAGTTCCGCAGGTTGCTGTCCAGCTGGTAGGTGGAAAAGCCGATGAAGCGCGCCGTCACCTGTGGCAGCACGCCCATGGCGACGACTCCCAGGAACGGCGCGCCGCTGGCCCGCACCGCCTCCACCTGCTTCATGGAGATTTCCTCGATGGCCTCGGCGAACAGCTTGGCGACGAAGCCCAGGGAGGCGACGACCAGCGCCAGGATGCCCGCCAGCGCGCCGAAGCCGATGGCCTTGACGAAGACAATGGCGACGAGGATCGGGTGGAAGGAGCGGCAGACCGCGATGAACACGCGCGCCGGGGCGCTGACCCACCAGGGCATCAGGTTGCGTGCCGCCAGCAGCCCGAGCGGCAGCGACGCCAGGATGCCCAGGACCGAGGCGATGACGGCGATCTGCAGGCTCTCCACCAGCCCGTCGGCCAGCAGCTCCCACCGTGCGAACTCCGGCGGAAACAGCCGGCCGAGGAAGCGCCCGCCCTGTTCGAGGCCGAGCACGAAACGCGCCCAGCTCATGTCCAGCACCTGCGCAGCGTAGAGCACGTAGCCGGCGAACAGCAGCCAGACGGCGCGCGCCGTCCAGTTGGGCTGGAAGGCTTGGCGGGCGGCGGTCATGCCAGCCAGTCCTCGCCGCCGTAGATGGTGCGCAGGTGGGCGTCGGTCAGCTCGGCCGGCGGGCCGTCGAACACCACCTGTCCGGCCGACATGCCGACGATGCGGTCGGCGAAGCGCCGCGCCAGCGTCACGTCGTGGATGTTGATGAGCACCGGCACACCGCGCTCCCGCGCCACCGCGGTCAGCAGTTCCATGATCTCCACCGACGTCTTGGGATCGAGGGAGGAGGTGGGCTCGTCGGCCAGCAGCAGGTCGGGGTCCTGCATCACGGCGCGGGCGATGCCGACGCGCTGGCGCTGGCCGCCGGACAGGCTGTCGGCGCGCTTGTGCGCGAAGCCGCCCAGGCTGACGCGGTCGAGCAGCGCGAAGGCCTGCTCGATGTCGGCCTCACCGTACCGGCGCAGCCACGCCCGCCACACCGGCACGTAGCCCAGCCGGCCGCACAGGACGTTCTCCATCACCGTCAGGCGTTCGACGAGGTTGTACTCCTGGAACACCATGCCGATGCGGCGGCGGATCAGGCGCAGCTCGTGGCGGCCGGCGCGGGCGACGTCCCGGCCCTTGAACAGGATCTCGCCCGAGGTCGGCTCGACCAGCCGGTTGACGCAGCGGATGAAGGTGCTCTTGCCCGTGCCCGACGGCCCGATGATGGCGCACACCCCGCGCGCCGCGAAGGACAGCGACAGGCCCTTCAGCACCGGCAGCCCGTCGCCATAGGATTTCACGAGGTCGCGGACCACCAGCGGCGGCGGTGCGTCGCTGTCGCCGCTGGGGAGGGCCGCGACGCGGCCGGTCAGGGTGCCGTCCGGCACGGTCACTGCTTCTGCTTGGCGTAGGTGGCGGCGTTGAACGGCGTGCCGCTGCCGTCCGCCACCTTGCGCACCACCGCCCAGGCGTCCTTGTAGGTGACCGGCACGAAGCGGTCGGCGCCCTCGAACGCCTTCTTCATCTCGTCCGGGAAGCGGTACGCGGTGAAGCACTGCACCAGCTTCTGCGCCAGTTCCGGCTTCAGGCTGTGTGCGTGGGCGAAGGAGGAGGTGGGGAAGGTCTCGCTCTTGTAGATGACGCGGATCTTGTTGCCGTCGACCTGCCCGCGATGGACCATGCGGGTGTAGACGTCGGACGCCACCGGCGCGGCGTCGTAATCGCCGGACACCACGCCCATCACCGACTGGTCGTGCTTGCCGGAGTAGAGCACCTGGTAGTCCTTCTCCGGCACCAGCCCGAGTTCCGGGAACAGCGCCCGCGGGGCCAGGTTGCCGGAGTTCGACGAGGGCGAGGTGTGGGCGATCTTCTTGCCCTTGAGGTCGGCCAGCGTCTTGTAGGGGCTGTCGGCCTTGACCAGCATCCACAGCTGATAGCCCTGGAAGCCCGACTCGCCGCCCTTCACCGCGAACGGCACCGCGCCGGCAAGGTTGACCGCGAATCCGGTCGGCCCGGTGGAGAAGCCGGCGACGTGCAGCCGGCCGGAGCGCATGGCCTCGATCTCCGCCGCGTTCGACTGCACCTGGAAGTACACGACCTTCTTGCCGGTGCACTTGCCCAGCTCTTCCTGGAACGGCTTGAAGATGTTGGCGTAGACGGCGGGATCCTCCACCGGCGTGTAGGTGAAGACCAGCGTGTCCGGATCCTTCCAGTCCTTGGGGTCGGTCGGCGCGTCGGCGACGAGGTCGCCGTTGCGGTCGCAGTAGAGCTGGTCGAGTTCGCCGCGGTTCGGGCAATCCTGCGTTTGGGCCTGTGCCGGCGCTGCGAACGCGTAAGCGGATGCGATGACCGTCGCGGCGAACAGCCGCGTCCTCGCCTGCGTCATGGATCGTCCTCCCGGTCCCGGCCGCCGCTTCGGCGGCGTGCCTGTTTGTTTGAGCAACAAACATAGGCTTGGCGGAACCGAACTGCAAATCGAAAAAACCGAACCGTTTTCGAAAGCGCCCGGGCCGCGCGGCGAGACGGGGGCGCGCGGCAATACTGGACTGATTTGCTGAGGTATTTCTTTTCGTGTGCGACAAACCGTCCAAAACCATCTTGACCAAAGTCAAGGTTGGGTCGGCTTGCCGGAGTTCATAGTCCGTCAAGCCTAAGCGTGTCGGTCGAGGCATCGGCACAACCTGGGCGACGGATCAAGGCACGAGAAACGGGATCAACGTGGCCTGCACCCGAAAAAGGGCGCGTGCCGCGAACGGGAGCACTTCGCCCATGGGCGCGGTCAGTCGGTTCAACTTCCTGCGCGGACGGTTCCGGGGCGACCCCGACGCCGTGCGTCCGCCATGGACGACCGACGGCTTCGCCGATGCCTGCGACCGCTGCGGCCGGTGCGAGCGCGCCTGCCCGGAGCGGATCATCGTGCAGGACCGCGCGGGCTATCCCAGCGTCGATTTCGCGACCTCGGCCTGCACCTTCTGCGGTGCCTGCGCCGACGCCTGCCCGACCGGCGCGCTGGTGCGCGCGGAGGGCAGCGCGCCGTGGGACCTGAAGGCGGAGATCGGCGCCGGCTGCCTGTCGTTCAACGGCGTGGACTGCCGGGTGTGCGGCGACCATTGCGAGGCGCGGGCGATCCGCTTCCGCCCGCTGGGGCGCGGGCGCTGGCTGCCGGAGGTGGCGGGCGCCGCGTGCACGGGCTGCGGCGCCTGCGTCGGCCCGTGCCCGGTCAAGGCGATTGCGGTCCGAGAGGACCAGGACGAGAGGGAGGTCGCGGCATGCGGCTGACGCGCTTCATCGACCGGGAGGCGGCCCACCCGCCCACCGGCCACAACATCTGCGGCGTGCTGGTGCACGCCGTGCCGGAGCGGCTGGAGGCCGCCAGGCGCGGCCTGCTCGCGCTGCCCGGCGTCGAGATCCACCAGGAGGTGGCGGACGGCCGCCTCGTGGTCACCGTCGAGGACGCCGACGGCGTCCCGGCGTCGCTCACCCTGAGCCAATTCCCCGCGATCGAAGGCGTCGTGTCGGCGGCCTTGGTCTACCACCACTGCGAGACGGACGACCTGTCTGAGGAGATGCCCTCATGAAGTTCACCAGGCGAGATTTCGTTAAGGCCAATGCGGTGGCGGCGACCGCCGCGGTGGCCGGGGTTCCCGTCTCCACCACGGTCGCTGAGGCGGCCGGCCGCCCCGTGGACGACATCCGCTGGGACAAGGGCGTGTGCCGGTTCTGCGGCACCGGCTGCGGCGTGCTGGTGGGCACCAAGGGCGGCAAGGTGGTCGCCACGCAGGGCGACCCGGATGCGCCGGTGAACCGGGGCCTCAACTGCATCAAGGGCTACTTCCTCTCCAAGATCATGTACGGAGAGGACCGCCTGACCACCCCGCTGCTGCGCAAGAAGAACGGCGTCTACGACAAGAACGGCGAGTTCACGCCGGTCTCGTGGGACGAGGCGTTCGACGTCATGGCGACGAAGTGGAAGGAGGCCCTGAAGAAGAGCGGCCCCTCCGCCATCGGCATGTTCGGCTCCGGCCAGTGGACGATCTGGGAAGGCTATGCGGCGTCGAAGCTGTTCAAGGCCGGCTTCCGCTCCAACAACCTGGACCCGAACGCGCGGCACTGCATGGCCTCGGCGGTCGCCGGCTTCATGCGCACCTTCGGCATCGACGAGCCGATGGGCTGCTACGACGACGCGGAGCACGCGGACGCCTTCGTGCTCTGGGGCTCGAACATGGCGGAGATGCACCCGATCCTGTGGTCGCGCATCACCGACCGGCGCCTGACGCACAAGGAGTGCAAGGTCGCCGTGCTCTCCACGTTCGAGCACCGCTCGTACGAGCTGGCCGACCTGCCGATCATCTTCAAGCCGCAGTCTGACCTGGCGATCCTCAACTACATCGCCAACCACATCATCCAGACCGGCCGGGTCAACGAGGCGTTCGTCGCCAAGGCGGTGAACTTCAAGAAGGGCGTCACCGACATCGGCTACGGCCTACGCCCGACCCACGCGCTGGAGAAGGACGCCAAGGACGCCGCCGACCCCAACAAGTCGTCGCCGATCAGCTTCGACGAGTTCAAGCAGTTCGTTGCCGAGTACACGGCCGAGAAGACCAGCCAGATCTCCGGCGTGCCGGTCGATCAGCTGAAGGCGCTGGCCGAGCTGTACGCCGACCCGAAGGTGAAGGTCGTCTCCTACTGGACGATGGGCTTCAACCAGCACACCCGCGGCACCTGGGCGAACAACCTCGTCTACAACATCCACCTGCTGACGGGTAAGATCTCCGAGCCGGGCAACGGCCCGTTCTCGCTGACCGGCCAGCCGTCCGCCTGCGGCACCGCGCGCGAGGTCGGCACCTTCGCCCACCGCCTGCCGGCCGACATGGTGGTGACCAACCCCGAGCACCGCAAGATCACCGAGCAGCTGTGGCAGCTGCCCGAAGGCACGCTGCCCGACAAGATCGGCTACCACGCCGTTCTGCAGAGCCGCATGCTGAAGGACGGCAAGCTGAACTGCTACTGGACGCAGACCACCAACAACATGCAGGCCGGCCCGAACGTCAACGAGGAGATCTATCCGGGCTGGCGCAACCCGGCGAACTTCGTCGTGGTGTCGGACGCCTACCCGACGGTCTCGGCGATGGCCGCCGACCTGATCCTGCCGGCCGCCATGTGGATGGAGAAGGAAGGCGCCTACGGCAACGCCGAGCGGCGCACCCAGTTCTGGCGCCAGCAGGTGAAGGCCCCGGGCGAGGCGCGCTCCGACCTGTGGCAGGTCATGGAGTTCTCCAAGCGCTTCAAGGTCGAGGAGGTCTGGCCCGAGGAGCTGATCGCCAAGAAGCCGGAGGTGCGCGGCAAGACCCTGTTCGACATCCTGTACGCCAACGGCGTGGTCAACAAGTTCGGCCTCGACCAGTTGCAGGCTGGTTACGAGAACGACGACTCCAAGCTGCTGGGCTTCTACATCCAGAAGGGCCTGTTCGAGGAGTACGCCGCCTTCGGCCGCGGCCATGCCCACGACCTCGCCGACTTCGAGCTGTACCACAAGGCCCGCGGCCTGCGCTGGCCGGTGGTGGACAACAAGGAGACGCTGTGGCGCTTCCGCGAGGGCTACGACCCCTACGTCAAGGCCGGCGAGGGCGTGAAGTTCTACGGCTTCAAGGACGGTAAGGCGAACATCTTCGCGCTGCCCTACCAGCCCGCCGCCGAGATGCCGGACGCCGAGTACGACATGTGGCTGGTCACCGGCCGCGTGCTGGAGCACTGGCACACCGGCTCGATGACGCGGCGCGTGCCCGAGCTGCACCGCTCGGTGCCGAACGCGGTGGTCTTCATGCACCCGGACGACGCCAAGGCGCGCGGCCTGCGCCGCGGCCTGCCGGTGAAGCTGGTGACCCGGCGCGGCGAGGTGGTGACCCGCGTCGAGACGCAGGGCCGCAACAAGCCGCCGAAGGGCGTGGTGTTCATCCCGTTCTTCGACGAGAGCCAGCTGGTCAACAAGCTCACCCTCGACGCCACCTGCCCGATCTCGAAGGAGACGGACTACAAGAAGTGCGCCGTGAAGGTGGTGAAGGCGTGAAGACGCCCTCTCCCGCTCGATGCGGGAGAGGGAGGGGCCCCAAGCGACGCTTGGGGTGGGTGAGGGCAGCGGCCTCCCCGACACGCCGCTGCCCCCTCCTAACCTCCCCCGCCGGAGGCGGGGGAGGGACATGAGAGGACATTCGCAATGGCTTCCGACAAACCAGCCGTGGACCGCCGCAGGTTCCTTGCCGACGCCGCCCGCGGAGCGTGCGGGGCGGGGTTCCTGGCGCTGCTGCTCGGCTGGGCGGCGGCGCCGTCGCGGACGCTGGCGGCGAACGCCCTGCGACCGCCCGGCGCGCTGCCGGAGGCCGACTTCCTGTCCGCCTGCGTGCGCTGCGGGCTGTGCGTGCGCGACTGCCCGTACGGCACGCTGAAGCTCGCCGACCTTGGCGCTGCGGCGACGGCGGGAACGCCGTACTTCGAGGCGCGCACGGTGCCGTGCGAGATGTGCGAGGACATACCCTGCGTCGTCGCGTGCCCGACCGGCGCGCTCGACAAGGGGCTGAAGGACATCGCCAAGGCGCGCATGGGCAGCGCCGTGCTGGTGGGGCAGGAGACCTGCCTGAACGTGCTGGGGCTGCGCTGTGACGTCTGCTACCGGGTCTGCCCGCTGATCGACAAGGCGATCAAGCTGGAGGTCCGCCACAACGAGCGCACCGGCCGCCACGCCCACCTGATCCCGGTGGTGAACACCGATGCCTGCACCGGCTGCGGCAAGTGCGAGCAGTCCTGCGTGCTGGAGGAGGCCGCCATCAAGGTGCTGCCCACCGCGCTGGCCAAGGGGCGCATCGGCGGGCACTACCAGCTCGGCTGGGAGGAGAAGGCGAAGCGCGGCGACAAGCCGTTCGTCGAGGGCATCATCGACCTGCCCGACCGCGGCTACAGCCCGCCCGAACTGCCCCGCGCCCCCGGTAAGGAGTTCCGGCCATGAGCGCGCGCCGTCTGCCGGGGCCCGCGGCGATCCGGGCCAAGGGATGGTTCCAGGCGCACCGCTGGCTGCTCGCCCGCCGCGCGTCGCAGTTGGCCTTCCTGGCGCTGTTCGCCAGCGGCCCGCTGCTCGGCGTGTGGATCGCCAAGGGGACGCTGGCGACCAGCCTGACGCTCGGCGTGCTGCCGCTGAGCGACCCGTTCATCATTCTGCAGTCGCTCGTCGGCGGCCATCTGCCGGAGACGGCGGCGCTGCTCGGCGCCGTCATCGTGCTGGCGGCGTACGCGCTGCTGCGCGGGCGGCTGTTCTGCTCGTGGGTGTGCCCGGTCAACGTCGTCACCGACGGCGCCGCGGCGCTGCGCCGCCGGCTCGGCTGGCGCGAGGGCGCACGGCTCGACCGGCGGCTGCGTTACGTCGCCCTGGCCGGCGTGCTGCTGGCCTCCGCGGCCGGCGGCACCATCGCCTGGGAGTTGGTCAACCCCGTCACCATGATGCACCGGGCGCTGGTCTTCGGATCGGTGCTCGCCTGGACCGCGGTGGCGGCCGTCTTCCTGTTCGATCTGGCGGTGGCGCCGCGCGGCTGGTGCGGCGCGCTGTGCCCGGTCGGCGCCTTCTACGGACTGATCGGCCGCTGGGGCCGGGTGCGGGTCAGCGCGCCGCAGCGCGCGGCCTGCGACCACTGCCAGGACTGCTTCCAGGTCTGCCCCGAGCCGCACGTCATCTCCCCGTCGCTGAACGACCCGGACAGCGACGCCATCCTTTCCCGCGACTGCACGGCCTGCGGCCGCTGCGTCGATGTATGCCCGCAGAGCGTGTTCGTCCTCGGCGTCGGCCGGCAAGGCCCGGTCGCCGGTGCGGCACCCCTTCGTCAAGGAGACCTACCGTGAAGACTGGACTGAAGCTCATTGCCGCGGCGGTCGGCTTGGTGCTGGTGGCCGCCACCCTGATGCCGGGCAGCCCCTGGGCCGGCGACGTGCGCTCGCTGCGCGGCGAACTCGGCATCGAGGAGAACAACTCGGTGCCGGACGTCTACACCGTGCGCGAGGGCAAGCCGCTCGACCGCGCCTATCGCCAGCAGCCGCCGCTGATCCCGCACAAGGTCGACCGCTACGAGATCGACCTGAAGGTCAACCAGTGCCTGCGCTGCCACGACTGGCCGAACAACACCCGCGAGAACGCGCCGAAGGTCAGCGAGACGCACTACCAGGACCGCCAGGGCAACCGGCTGGACCAGATCGCCGGCACCCGCTGGTTCTGCACGCAGTGCCACGTGCCGCAGACCGACGCGCTGCCGCTGGTCGACAACCGCTTCACGCCGGCCAACGCGGCGCGCTGAGGAGACGAGGCCCATGACCACCGAACCCCTCTACGGCCGTCCGGCCGGCGGCCTCCGCCGCCTGTGGACCGCCCTCTGGCGCCCGTCCACGCGCTATTCGCTGGCCGCCCTGCTGATCGTCGGCGCCGCCGCCGGCGTGATCTTCTGGGGCGGCTTCAACTGGGCCATGGAGATGACCAACCGCGAGGAGTTCTGCGTCTCCTGCCACGAGATGAAGAACAACGTCTTCGTGGAATACCAGGGCAGCGTCCACGACTCGAACCCGTCCGGCGTGCGCGCCACCTGCCCCGACTGCCACGTGCCGAAGGAGTGGATCCACAAGATCGCGCGCAAGATCCAGGCCTCCAACGAGGTGCTGCACTGGGCGCTGGGCTCGATCGACACCCGCGAGAAGTTCGAAGGACAACGCCTGCGGCTGGCCACCAACGTGTGGACCAGCATGAAGAACACGGACTCGCGCGAGTGCCGCAACTGCCACAATTTCCAGTCCATGGACGTGACGCAGCAGCGCAGCCGGGCGCGTGACCGCCACCTGAACGGCGCGCTGCAGGGCCAGACCTGCATCGACTGCCACAAGGGCATCGCCCACCAGCTCCCGGCCGGCGCCCTCGAGGCCGAGCAGAAGCTGAACGAAGCCTTCGCCAAGAAGCACTGACCGGTTCCGCGACAGGCCCCTCTCCCGGCGACGGGGGAGGGGCTTTTCGTTGCGCAAAACGATTTGCCCAGGAAAGCAATAACTCTTTATCGTCATCCCCGCGGAAGCGGGGATCCAGCGCTCGCGTCGGCGAGCCACATGAGTCATGTCGCCGCTGCCGCGGCTCTTCCTGGGTCCTCGCTTCCGCGGGGATGACGATAGGATAAGGACCGCCCGATGGACCCCATGACGCCCCGTCAGACCGAGATCCTGGCGCTGGCGCGCACGTCCGGCCGGGTGCTGGTGGATGATCTGGCCCAGCACTTCGCGGTCACCCCGCAGACCATCCGCAAGGACCTCAACGGCCTGTGCGAGCGCCGGCTGCTGCAACGCGTGCACGGCGGCGCCATTGCCGGCTCGGGTGTCGAGAACCTCGGCTACGAGGCGCGGCGGCAGATCGCGCACGAGGAGAAGCGCCGGATCGGCGAGCGCGCCGCGTCGCTGATCGCCGACGGCTCGTCGCTGTTCATCAACATCGGCACGACGACCGAGGAGGTCGCACGGGCGCTGCAAGGCCGCTCCGACCTGGTGGTCATCACCAACAACATCAACGTCGCCAACCGCCTGCGCCCGGAGCCGCACATCGAGGTGATCGTCGCCGGCGGCGTGGTGCGGCGCTCCGACGGCGGCATCGTCGGCGAGGCGACCACCGACTTCTTCAACCAGTTCAAGGTGGACTACGCCATCGTCGGCGCCTCGGCCATCGACGAGGACGGCGATCTGCTCGACTACGACTACCGCGAGGTGCGGGTCAGCCAGGCGATCATCGCCAACGCCCGCCACGTGGTCCTGGTCGCCGACCGCTCGAAGCTGGAGCGCACCGCGCCCGTGCGCATCGGCCACATCTCGCAGGTCCACACCTTCGTCACCGACTCGCTGCCATCGGAGCGGCTCGCCCAGGTCTGCCGCGAGGCGGGGGTGCGGGTGGAGGAGGTGATGGCGGGAGAGGCCCCCGGTGAGGTCGATCCGCCGGAGGCGTAAGGGAACCGTCGGGCCGGTTGCGGCGTTGTCGCGGGCATGGACCTGATACGCATCATCCTCGCGCTGCTGCTGCCGCCGGTCGGCGTGTTCCTCCAGGTGGGCTTCGGCGCCCAGTTCTGGATCAACGTGCTGCTGACGCTGCTCGGCTACATCCCCGGCATCATTCACGCGCTGTACGTCATCGTGAAGTACAGGTCGCGGACGTACTGAGCGGTCACGCCCCCACCCGGCCCAGGCCCGGCAGCTTCAGCGCCGGACCCTTCGGATCGATGCCGACGGTGAGGCCCAGCAGGTTGACCTCCAGCCCCTCCTCGGCGGCCAGCAGCACGCCGGCCAGACCGTACAGGCTGAGCTGCCAGCCGGTGCCGCTCGGCGCCCGCGCCAGGAAGCCGTTCCCCAGATAGTCCTTGCCCAGCGCCGTCGCCGGGAGGTCGAGCCGCAGCTCCGGCACCGCGCGGCCGACCCAGGCGGCGAAGGTGTTGCTGTTCGGTCCGGGCCACAGCCGGTACTCGCCTTCGTAGGGGTAGCTGCGCGCCGCCGCGTCGATCTTCGGGATGGCGGCCTCGGCGGCCGGCCCGCGCAGCTCGGCCAGCACCTCCGGCTTCGAGCCGAACCAGCGTCCGTCCGCCGCGCGGTTGCCGATCGACACCGCCGACATGCCGCCGTACACCCGCCAGCCCACCACCTCGTAGACGGTGTAGCGCGCCGCGCCCGCCGGCTTCACGGCGAACCACGGGTGCACGCCGAAGGCGCCGCGCCAGGAGAAGGCGCGCGCCGCGTAGACCTGCACCACCGCCTCCGGCGTCGTGGCCGGGTCGGGGGCGAGGCCGGCCGGGCTGCGGTCCGCCATCGCCCAGTTGCCCCGCAGCGGGACCGTTCCCGTGGCCAGCACATAGCCCGGCCCGCCCAGCAGCAGCGCCAGCACCGCCAGGCACACCCATACCGCCGTCATAAGTCCTCCGCACCGCAGCATCGGACAGGGTATGTAGGTGTCGCGGGGCTCCCCTGCACCTCTAGACACCGTGACAAACCCGGGTTGCGGCGCGATCTTGCCCTCCCTGTCCCCACCCGCCGGAGTTCCTCCCGCGTGTTCACCCCCGAGCCGATCCGTTACACCGACCTGACGCCCGAGGGCTTGCCCGCCTCGCCCTGGCGGTTCCTGTGGGCGTTCGTACGCCGCCGCTTCCTTGGACGGGTGCTGCTGCTCAACCTGACCGCGGCCGGCGGCATCGGGCTGATGGTGATGGAGCCGGTGGCGCTGAAGGCGCTGGTGGACGAGCTGTCGGCCGGCCGCGGCTGGGAGGGCGGGGCGCTGTTCTGGTTCCTGGCGCTGGGCGGGCTGTGGATCGGCTCGGCGCTGTTCAACCGGGCGCGCGAGGTGACGGACATCATCACGTCGCCGCCGCTGCGCTTCGAGATCCAGTCCTATCTGTTCTCCTACCTGTCCGAGCATTCACCCCGCTATTTCCAGGAGAACTTCGCCGGCAGCCTCGGCCAGAAGGTCAAGCAGGCGGGGCAAAGCGCGCTGCAGCTGGTCGATATCCTGACCAACGACATCATCCGCATCGTCATCGTGCTGTCGGTCAGCCTCTATCTATTGGCGGCGGCGCACAGCTTCTTCGCGGTGCTGCTGGTGGGGTGGACGGCGGTGCAGCTCGCCATCTCGGCGGCGCTGGCCAGGCGCTGCATGGTGCTGTCGAAGGCGTTCTCCGAGCAGGTCTCTGCCTCCACCGGGCACATGGTGGACGTGATCTCCAACATCGAGCTGGTCCGCGCCTTCGTCCGCCGCGAGCACGAGCATGGCCGGCTGTCCGAGGCGCTGGGGAAAGAGGCGATGCGCTCGAAGGCGCTGCGCTGGTTCCTGGTGAAACAGTGGTTCATCCTGTTCAACGCGCTGCTGGTGTTCCAGATCACCCTGATCGGCATCGCCGTGTCGGAGGCGACGGCCGGCCGCATGTCGGTGGGCGACTTCGCCATGGTGTTCTCGCTGGCCAGCGTCGTCGGCAACAACGTGTGGAACCTGTCCACCCGCATGCTCGGGTTCTTCGAGAACCTCGGCAACCTGTCGGGCGCGCTGTCGGTGATCGTCCGCCCGCACGAGGTGGTGGACCGTCCGCACGCCCGGCCGCTGGTCGTCGAGGCCGGTTCCATCGACGTCCGCGGCGTGCGCTTCGCCCACGGCGACGGCACGCCGGTGTTCGACAACCTCGCCCTCGGCATCCGCCCCGGCGAGAAGGTGGCCCTGGTCGGTCCCTCGGGTGCCGGCAAGAGCACGCTGGTCAAGCTGCTGCGCCGCCAGTACGACCCGCAGGCCGGCCGCATCCTGATCGACGGGCAGGACATCGCCGAGGTGACGCTGGACTCGCTCAACGCCGCGGTGGCCGAGGTGCCGCAGGCGCCGGCGCTGTTCCACCGCACCATCCGCGACAACATCGCCTACGCCGCCCCCGACGCGGCGGAGGCGGCGGTGCTGGCCGCCGCGCGCAAGGCGCACTGCCACGAGTTCATCCTGCAGCGCCCGCAGGGCTACGACGCGGTGGTGGGCGAGCAGGGCATCCGCCTGTCCGGCGGCGAGCGCCAGCGCATCGCCATCGCCCGCGCCTTCCTGAAGGACGCGCCGATCCTGGTGCTGGACGAGGCGACCAGCGCGCTCGATTCCGAGACCGAGCACCTGATCCAGGACGCGCTGTGGGAACTGTTCAAGGGCCGTACGGTGATCGCCATCGCGCACCGGCTGTCCACCATCACCGGGATGGACCGCATCCTCTACATGGAGCGCGGCCGCGTCCTGGAGACCGGCAGCCACACCGAACTGCTGGCCCGCCAGGGCCGCTACGCCGAGTTGTGGCGCCGTCAGGTCGGCGGCTTCCTGCCCAGCGAGGGGATGCCCGGCGAAAAGCTGGACGTGGCGTAACCACAAAGCCCTTCTCCCCTTGAGGGAGAAGGGGTTGGGATGAGGGGCGTTACGCGCGGCAGCGCGGAACAGAAATTCCTGGCCGGCGTGGGCCGGCGCACCCCTCACCCCAACCCCTCTCCCGCAGGGGGAGAGGGGCTTTCATCATCCCGCCTTGACCAGTCGCCCGCTGCGGATCAGCGACTCTTCCCAGTCCAGCGCGTTGCGGATGATCTGTTCAAGGTCGTCGTGCTTGGGCGTCCAGCCGACCGTCCGGCGCAACAGGGTGGAGTCCGCCACCAGTTCCGGCGGGTCGCCGGCGCGGCGGCCGGCGATGTCCACCGGCAGCGGGCGGCCGATGACCTTCTCCATCGTCTCGATGATCTGCTTGACCGAATAGCCCTTGCCGTAGCCGCAGTTGGCGATGAACGAGTCCGCGCCGCCCAGCAGGTGGGTCAGCGTCTGCTCGTGCGCGGCCACCAGGTCGGTCACGTGGATGTAGTCGCGGATGCAAGTGCCGTCCGGCGTCGGGTAGTCGTCGCCGAACACCGACATGCGCGGCCGCAGGCCCAGCGCCGTCTGGCAGGCGATCTTGATCAGGTGCGTGGCGACGCGCGAGGACTGCCCGGCGCGGCCGGCCGGGTCGGCGCCCGCGACGTTGAAGTAGCGCAGGCAGGCGTAGCGCAGCCCGTGCGCCGCGGAGGCGTCGGCCAGCATGCGCTCCGTCATCAGCTTGGACGCGCCGTAGGGATTGACCGGCTTGGTCGGCATGGTTTCGTCGATCGGCACGCGGTCGGGCGCGCCGTACACCGCGGCGGTCGAGGAGAACAGGAACGCCTTCACCCCGCCCTCGATGCAGGTGCGGATCAGCGCCATGCTGTTCATGGTGTTGTTGGCGTAGTAGTCGAGCGGTTTCTCCACCGACTCCGGCACCACGATCGACCCGGCGAAGTGCATCACCGCCGCGACATCGAGGCCGCGCAGCACCTCCGCCACCGCGTTCCGGTCGCCGATGTCCGCCTGGACGAACACGGCGTCAGCCGGCACCGCCTCGCGGTGGCCGGTAGACAGGTCGTCAACCACGACCACCCGGTAGCCGGCGTCGAGCAGGGCCAATGCCGCGTGGCTGCCGACATAGCCGGCGCCCCCCGTTACGAGAACCGTTTCCTTACGCACGAACAACCTCCTCGAACACCCCGCCCACAGCTAGGTCGCGGTGGGCGTCTGATCATTGTCCCCTACCGGAATGAACCGGTCATTACGCCTTACGGAGAGGCGGGCTCCAAACGGAACCGCACTTCCGTGGTTTCCCCCGGCGCCAGCACCATTCCGCCGACCTGCGCCGTGCCGAGGTGCGTCAGGTTCGGCCAGTCCGTGCAGTTGCCCACCGGTTCCAGGCAGAAGAAGTCCTCGTGCGCCGGGGTGTAGGCGACCAGGAAATCCAGCGGCGCGTCGGCGCTCAGGCGCAGCGCGGCGTTCCGCTCCGGCCAGCGTACGACGGCGGAGCGGTCCCAGCCGACGAAATTGTTGTCCATGTCGGCCTCGGCGATGCGCAGGCCGGTCGCCATCCGCTCGGTTTCCCAGGTCCGCTTCAGCGTCGTCGGCATCACCTCGGCGTCGGTGGCCCAGATGGCATCGACGTTGGCGGTGATCGTCGTCTCCGGCGTGCGCGGCAGGTAGGGATGGTGGCCGAGGCCCAGCGGCATCGCGGTCCGGCCGGTGTTCGCCACCGCCATGCGCACGGTCAGCCCCGCCGGCGTCAGCTCGAAGACCTGCCGCGCCACGTAGGGGAAGGGCCAGGCGTCGCCGCCCCGCTCCCCCTCGTGCACGATGGCGAGCGTCAGCATGGCCGGGCCGTGCTCGACCACCGTCCAGGGGCGCTGCCAGGCATCGCCGTGGATGGCGTGGCGCGAGGCGTGATAGTTGGCGGGCAGCACCACCTCGCGCCCTTCGAAGGTGAAGCGGCCGTCACGGATGCGGTTGCAATAGGGGATCAGCGGGAAGCTCGCCATGCCCAGCGGATCGCGGGCGGCCAGCGCCTCGGGCGTGGCCGGGCGCAGCCAGTCGATCGGCCGGCCGCCGCTCAGGCCCGCGAAGCGCGCGATGGAGCCGCCGACCTGCGGCGCCACGTCGAGCGTCAGGAGGCCGGCGGAAATCGTAACGACATCGGTATGCCGCTGAACGGCGAGGCTGGTCGGCATGCGCGGGGAGATCCTCGGCAGAGGGAGGGCAGGGGCGGGGATGCCCGCGAGTATCCCCGCACGGCGCCGCCGGGTCGAGATCGCGAAGGGGGAGGCCGGGGCATGTCCCCGATTTGTCGCAGAGCGCCGCTGGGGCGATTAGGTGCTATGCCGGAAGGCGTGCGCTGCAACGCAAACCTGCGGGCGAGGACCGCCGGCCGATGACCCGCCGGCCGTCGCCGGGCGCCGCGAAATCCCGGAAATCCAGGCCGGTATCCGGGGGCCGCCACCTCCGGTGGAGGAGCGTCGCCATCCCCTTGGGAAACGCGGGTTAACCCGCATCGGCACCGCCGCGAACGGGAACCCTTGGGAGTAACCGCTGTTCCCCGACGCCGTAAGCGAACGGCAAGGCACGCGTTCGGCCGCGGCCGGACCGGCGGACATCAACGGCTCAGAGAGACCTGGGGCATGAAATACACCGAAAGCGAGGACGTGGCCGTCGGCGGTGCCGTGCGGGCCTTCGACGTGTTGGGCGCACCGCGGCGCCCGAGTGACTTCGTCTGCTTCTCGCACCTGCGCTGGGGGTTCGTGCACCAGCGCCCGCAGCACCTGATGACCCGTTTCGCCCGTGAATTCCGCCTGTTCTACGTCGAGGAGCCGGTGCCCACCGACGCCGCCGCTCCGTCCATCGACACGTACGGCACCGACGTCGGCGTCACCCTGGTGGTGCCGCGCGTGCCGCAGGGCATGGACGCGGAATCGGCGCAGCGCGGCCTGCTCGAACGCTTCTTCGCCGAGCGCGGGATCGACCGGCCGATCCTCTGGTACTACACGCCGATGAGCCTTGCGTTCACCGACCACCTCCCGGCGTCGGCGGTGGTCTACGACTGCATGGACGAGCTTTCGGCCTTCCGCGGCGCACCTCCCGAACTGATCGACCGGGAGCGCGCGCTGATGCGGCGCGCCGATCTGGTCTTCACCGGCGGCGTCAGCCTGTACGAGGCCAAGCGCGACCTGCACGGCAGCGTGCACGCCTTCCCCTCCAGCGTCGATGTCGCCCACTTCGCCCAGGCGCGCGGCGCCGCGGAGGAGCCGGAGGATCAGGCGGGGCTGCCGCGCCCGCGCCTGGGCTTCTTCGGGGTGATCGACGAGCGCTTCGACATCGACCTGCTGGCCGCCGTCGCGGCGCTGCGGCCGCAATGGCAGTTCGTGATGCTCGGCCCGGTGGTGAAGATCGACCCGGCGACGCTGCCGCAGGCGTCCAACATCCACTATCCGGGCATGCGCGGCTACGCCGACCTGCCGCGCTACCTGTCGGGCTGGGACGTGGCGGTGATGCCGTTCGCCATGAACGAATCCACCCGCTTCATCAGCCCGACCAAGACGCCGGAGTTCCTCGCCTCCGGCCGCCCGGTGGTCTCGACGCCCGTCCGCGACGTGGTGCGGACCTACGGGAACACCGGACTCGTCCACATCGCCGCCACGCCGAACGAGTTCGTCGCCGCTTGCGAAAAGGCCCTGGCGGTGGACCGCACCTCGCCGGAGTGGCTGGGCAGGGTGGACGGGGTGTTGCGCGACATGTCCTGGGATTCGACCTGGGGCCGAATGAAAGGACTGATCGAATGCGTGATCTGAATTACACCGCCGCGCCGCTGCGGCCGGTGACGCGGGCCGGCTTCGACTATCTGATCGTCGGGGCCGGCTTTGCCGGGTCGGTGCTGGCCGAGCGGCTGGCGCGCGGCCTCGGCAAGCGCGTGCTGATCATCGACCGCCGGCCGCACATCGGCGGCAACGCGTACGACCATTACAACGACGACGGCCTCCTCATCCACCGCTACGGCCCGCACATCTTCCACACCAATTCCCAGCCGGTGGCGGACTACCTATCGCGCTTCACCAAATGGCGGCCGTACGAGCACAAGGTGCTGGCGCAGGTGGACCAGCGCCTCGTGCCGATCCCGATCAACCGCACCACCGTCAACACGCTGTACGGCCTGGACCTGGACGAGGCCGGGGTGGCCGAATTCCTGAAGTCCAAGGCGGAGATGGTGGAGGACGTCCGCACCTCCGAGGACGTGGTGGTCGGCGCCGTCGGGCGGGAGCTGTACGAAAAGTTCTTCCGCGGCTACACCCGCAAGCAGTGGGGCCTCGACCCCTCCGAGCTGGACAAGGCGGTGACCTCGCGGGTGCCGACGCGCACCAACGACGACGACCGCTATTTCGGCGACAGCTTCCAGAACATGCCGCTGCACGGCTACACGCGGATGTTCGAGAACATGCTGGACCACCCGAACATCAAGATCCTGCTGAACTGCGACTACCGCGAGGTGGCGCGCGAGATCCGGCACGACAACCTGATCTTCACCGGCCCGGTGGACGAGTTCTTCGAGTACCGCTACGGCAAGCTGCCCTACCGTTCGCTCAGGTTCCGCCACGAAACGGTTGAGCAGGAACAGTTCCAGCCCGTCGCGGTGGTCAACTACCCGGCCGAGGACGTGCCCTACACCCGCATCACCGAGTACAAGCACCTCACCGGCCAGCGGCACCCCACCAGGACCAGCCTGACCTACGAGTTCCCCTCGGCCGAGGGCGACCCGTACTACCCCGTGCCGAAGCCGGAGAACGCCGAGCTGTACCGCAAGTACCAGGCGCTGGCCGACGCCACGCCCAACGTGCACTTCGTCGGGCGGCTGGCGACCTACCGCTACTACAACATGGACCAGGTGGTCGCGCAGGCGCTGACGCTCTACGGCCGCATCGCCAAGGCCGAGGCGGAGGGCCGCAGCCTGCACGAGGCGGCGTCCAAGCTGTCCGATCTGGCGCGCAGCGTTCCGGTTCAGCAGACGCGGGTGGACGCGGCCGAATAGGCGGCGACGGACCCCATCCGGAGGACAGACGGATGCTCACGCCGACCCTGTTTCGCAGCCCGTTCCTCGGCGGCTTCGAATGCTCCACCCACCGGCGGCACGATGGCCGGCGCCTCGATCTGATCGCGGCGACCGGCCACGACCGCCGGGCGGCGGAGGACTACCGCTGCATGCTCCGCCACGGCATCCGCACCGTGCGCGACGGCGTGCGCTGGCACCTGATCGAAACGGCCCCCGGCCGTTACGACTGGTCCAGCTTCCTGCCGATGCTGCGCGCGGCGCGGGAGCTGGACGTGCAGGTGGTCTGGGACCTCTGCCATTACGGCTTCCCGGACGACATCGACGTCTGGCGCCCGCAGTTCGTCGAACGCTTCGCCCGCTTCGCCGCGGCGGTGGCGCGGCTGGTGCGGGAGGAGACGGACGACGTGCCGTTCTACTGCCCGGTCAACGAGATCGCCTACTGGTCCTGGGCCGGCGGCGACATGGCGATGATGAACCCCAACGCCCACGGGCGCGGCTGGGAGCTGAAGCACCAGCTGGTCCGTGCCGCCGTCGCCGGGATCGAGGCGGTGCGGGACGCGGACCCGCGCGCCCGCTTCGTGCACGTCGATCCGGTGATCCACGTGGCGGCCCGGCCCGAGCGGCCGGAAGACGAGGGCGAGGCGGCGGCCTACACCCGCGCGCAGTACCAGTCCTGGGACATGACGGCGGGCGAGCTGTGGCCCGGCCTCGGCGGCCGGCCGGAGCTGCTGGACGTCATCGGCGTCAACTACTACTCCGACAACCAATGGTTCCTTGGCGGCGGCACCATCGAGCGGGGCGATCCGCGCTACAAGCCATTCCGTGCCATCCTCGCCGACCTGTGGGAGCGCTTCCGCCGCCCCATCCTGGTGGCGGAGACCGGCGCCGAGGGCGACGCCCGCGTGCCCTGGCTGGAGTACGTCACCGACGAGGTGCTCGCCGCCGTCGAGGCGGGCGTGCCGGTGGAGGGCATCTGCCTCTACCCGATCCTCGACTACCCCGGCTGGGCTAATGAGCGGCACTGCCCGGTCGGCCTGCTCGGCTTCTGCGGGGAGGACGGGCAGCGGCCCGTGCACCGGCCGCTGGCCGAGGCGCTGCGGCGCCTGCAGCAGCGCATCGAAACCCGCCCTCTCCAGACCGTTCGCGTCGCCTGATCCGCAACGAGGCCTTCGCCATGGATTCCGTTCCGACGCCTTCCGCAGCGCCGTTCCCGCAACGGCCGATCCTCTTCTTCCTGCGCTACGTCCGCCGCTGGCCCTGGCATTTCGCCGGGCTGCTGGCGCTGATCGTCGGGGCGGCCGGCTGTGCGGTCGCCGTGCAGTACGGCATGAAGCTGCTGGTCGATGCCATGGCGGCGCCGGAGCGCTCGGCCGTCGCCGTCTGGGGGCCGCTGACCATGTTCGTGGCGCTGATCGGCGTCGAGAACCTGCTGTGGCGTCTCGGCGGCTGGCTGGGCTGCCGGACCATCGTGGGCGTCGGGGTGGACATCCGCCTCGACCTGTTCACCCACCTGACCGGCCACCCCATGCGCTACTTCGCCGAGCACTTCGCGGGCTCGCTCGGCAACCGCATCACCGGCACGGCGGGGGCGGCGGGGGCGCTGATCGGCACCTTCACCTGGAACATCCTGCCGCCGATCACCGACTTCATCGGCGCGGTCATCGTGCTGAGCACCGTGGACTGGCGGATGGCGGCGGCGCTGGTGGTGTTCACCGCCGTGGTCGCCAGCGGCATCGCGGTCATCGGCGTGCGCGGCCGGCCGCTGCACCGGACCTACGCGGACCGGGCATCGTACGTGGCGGGCGAACTGGTGGACGTGGTGTCGAACGTCTGGGTGGTGCAGGCCTTCTCCGCCCGCGCGCGCGAGCGCAAGCGGCTGGCCGACAAGTTCGCCGCCGAGGCCACGGCGCAGCGGCGCAGCTGGCTCTATCTGGAGAAGACCCGCGTCGTCCACGACCTCTGCCTGTGGGTGATGGCCGGCGGCATGCTGGTGTGGGCCGTGTTCTCGTGGACCGAGGGGCGCATCACCGCGGGCGACGTGGTGCTGGTCAGCGCGCTGACCTTCCGCATCCTGCACGGCTCGCGCGACCTCGCCTTCGCGCTGGTCGGCACGACGCAGCACTTCGGCGCCATCGCCGAGACGCTGCGGGTGATCGGCCAGCCGCACGCGGTGGCGGACGCGCCGGGCGCGCAGTCGCTGATCGGGCTGGGCGGCGCCATCGACTTCGAGCGGGTGGGGTTCGCCTATCCCGACGGCCGCGCCGTGTTCAAGGACTTCACCCTGCACGTTCCGGCCGGGCAGCGCATCGGCATCGTCGGGCCGTCGGGCGCCGGCAAATCGACGCTGGTCGGCCTCGTGCAGCGCCTCGACGACGTGCAGGAGGGGCGCGTGCTGATCGACGGGCAGGCCGTGGCGGGCGTCAGCCAGGACAGCCTGCGCGCCGCCATCGCCACGGTGCCGCAGGAGATCTCGCTGTTCCACCGCTCGGTGCTGGAGAACATCCGCTACGGCCGCCCCGACGCGACGGACGAGGAGGTGCGGATGGCGGCGCGCGCGGCGTACTGCGACGACTTCATCCGCGCGCTGCCGCAGGGCTACGACACGCTGGTGGGGGAGCGCGGCGTCAAGCTGTCGGGCGGCCAGCGCCAGCGCATCGGCATCGCGCGGGCCTTCCTGAAGAACGCGCCGATCCTGGTGCTGGACGAGGCGACCTCGGCGCTCGACACCGAGAGCGAGATCGAGATCCAGCGGGCGCTGAACGACCTGATGCGCGGGCGCACGGTGCTGGCGGTGGCGCACCGGCTGTCGACGCTGTCGGGCTTCGACCGCATCGTGGTGCTGGTGGACGGGAAGGTCGTCGAGGACGGCCACCCGCACGAACTGCGCCGCCGCGGCGGCGCCTTCGAGACGCTGTGGCGACTCCAGGCCGAGGGATTCTCGATGGACGAAGCGCTGGAGCGGGGATTGCGGGCGGCGGAGTAGACGGGGACGTGCGGGCGCTGGTCCCCCCTCCTAACCTCCCCCCACTTCGCGGGGGGAGGAACTTAAGCCCTCCTCCGCGAAGTGGGGGGAGGGTTGGGAGGGGGCCAGCGCCACGCCTTACCCGGTTACTCCACCCCCTCGCGCGCCATCTCGGCGGCGACCGTCCGGCCCTTCAGCGCCAGTTCGACGATGCCGTCCAGCAGCGTCGTCGCCGTCGGGTCGGCGCCCGGCGCGTCCTCCAGCAGGCGGAAGGTCGTGGCGACCATGCGACCGCGGCCGCAGTTGCGCTCGACGATCAGCGCCGCCGGCTTGTGCACCCAGCCGACCACCATGCCGGCGTGCACGCGGGCCTGGAAGTCCCAGGTGGTGCAGTTGGCGATGACGTGGTTGGGGATCACCCGGTCGAAGCTGTGGTCGATCAGCGGCCCGCCCGGCAGCCGGGCGAACGGCCCCGAACGCTTCACCCACGAGAAGGACGAAGCCCACGCCCCCAGCCACATCGACCCGTGCCGCGGCGTCACCCGCACGTTCTGGAAGTGCGGGAAGACCGGCTGCAGGTCCTGCGGCTGGTCGGCCAGCAGCACCAGACGGCCACCGGCGCGCACCTCGGCGCAGCGGTCGTCATCCAGGCGGCGGGCGACCACCACGTCGGCCGACGCCGCGTCCTTCGCCGTAGTATAGCCCAGCGCCGTGAAGCGCTCGGTCAGGTCGGCGTCCGGCGTCCACACCGAAACCGTGCCGGCCGAGGGGCCGGTGCGGCGCGGGTGGATGGCCAGCTCGACGTGGTTGGTGGCGAGCAGGTCGTTGCTGGTGTCGATTTCCAGCTCCAGGCGGACGACCTCCGGCGCATCGACGTGCGGGGCCTCGAACACGGCGTCCTTGCCGTGGCGCACGCCCGGCGTCAGGTCCATCGGCTCGGTCCCGCCGGCGCCGGTGGCGTCCAGGCTCCAGCGCAGCTCGGTGCCGTGGATGGTGTCGCCCCGGCCGTTGGCGGCGGCGAGGCCGACCTTGATCGTCTCCCCTTCCCAATAGGCCACGCGGTCCCACTTCGGCACCACCACCGTGTCGGCGTTGATGGTGTGGAAGACGTGGTGGAAGGCGCGCTCGTTGCGGCGCATGTCCAGGAGGCCGTTCGACTCCCAATGGCAGTCGGTGAACTCGGTGATGACGTAGCCGGCCAGCTCCGGACGGCGGCGCATCGCCTCGATCTCGTACTTGAAGGCGCGGAACTGCTGCCACTGGGCGGCTTCCACGAACTTCTCCATGGTGCCGAACACGCGGTCCAGGCCGTAGGAGGTGAAGCGCGTCTCGACGCCGTGGGCGTACATCACGCCCTCGCCCCAGTCGTGCCCGGTCTCGAACCACCAGGGCTCCTTGCCGTCGGCGCCGCGCAGCTTCTTCGGGTCGGGCAGGCCCCAGTTGCCGAACTCCGAGCACATAAGCGGCTCCTCGCCGGTGCGCCTGGCGTCGCCGTGGTGGGTGTAGGTGGCCTCGCGCCGGCTCGCCATGCGGTCCACGAAGCCGTCCCAGGCGTCGCGGTGGTCGGGCATGGCGGCGTAGAAGTGATAGTCCTCGATGTCCGACTGGACGTGGAAGCTCGGCCACAGCGGCGAGTTGTCCACCACCAGACGGGTCGGGTCGAAGGCCTTGAGCCAGTGGTAGGTCTTGTTGACCCAGTCACGGTGCTCCTGGTTGTGCACCAGGTCGGTGCCCCAGTTCTCGTTGATGATGGTCCAGCAGATGATGGAGGGGTGGTTGCCGTCGCGCTCGACGATCCCCTTCAGCGTCGCCTCCATGCGCTGGGCGCAGCGCTCGGTCAGGCGGCCGGGGTTGGGGATCTCGGTCCAGATCAGCAGGCCCATGCGGTCCGCGACCTCGTAATAGCGCGGGTCCGGCACCTTGATGTGCAGGCGCAGGCAGTTGAGGCCGAGTTCCTTCGCCTTGCGGAACTGGTCCTCCAGGAACTCCACCGAGGGCACCGTGCAGATGCCGTCCGGGTAATAGTCCTGGTCCAGCGCGGCGCGCAGCATGATCGGCTTGCCGTTCAGGCAGATGCGGCCGTCCTTCGTCTCGACGGTGCGGAAGCCGAAGCCGTCGGCGCGCGTGTCGACGGTCTCGCCGTCCTGGCGCAGCGTGGCGGTCATGCGGTAGAGCTTGGGGCTCTCCGGCGACCACGCCTGCACGTAGGGCACGGTGAGCGTGGCCTCGACGCGGTCCTGGCCGGCCGCGGCGGTCACCACCAGCTGGGCGCACAGGCCGTCCGGCCCGGTCACCTCCAACTCGACGTCGTGGTTGCGGCGCAGCGGCTGGGCGAGCTGGATCGCCACCCGGACGGTGCCGTCCTTCAGCTCGGGGAACAGGCGCATCGCCGTGATGTGGTCGGCGGCGCGGCGCTCCAGCGTCACCGACTGCCAGATGCCGGACAGCGGGCCGTACCAGCTCTGCTTGCCGAACGGCGTCTCGGCCATCGGGAACTCGGGGTAGGCGTCGGGATCGTCGGTCGGCGCGGTGACGGCGACGGCGATCTCGTTGCGGCCCGGACGCAGGAAACGGCCGACGGAAGCCTCGAAGGGCAGGTAGCCGCCCTCGTGCGCCGTCACCTCGATGCCGTTGACCAGCACGCGGGCGTGGTAGTTCACCGCGCCGAAGCGCACGAAGACCGGCGCGCCGGCCCAGTCGGCGGGAACCTCGACGGTGCGACGGTACCAGGCGCGGCCCTGACGCTCGCGCAGGTCGTCGAACTGCGCCTGCCACGGGCCGGGCACGGTGGCGGTGCGCCACGCGGCGACGTCCTCGAGTGCCACGTCCTCGTCGCCGAAATACTGGAAGTCCCAATCGCCATCGAGAGAGAGGGTGATGCGCTGCACGCTTCGCTCCGCTTTTCGTCGGTTTGCTGTCGGCCCCCGGCGTGGAGAGCCCGGAGAAGGTGCGCGAAGTCTTTGCGGCTTATGGTTAACGAAAAATAACCAAGATCGGCCCGGCGCGGTGGCGCAAAGGGATAGGGGGCGGGGATCGGCGGCGCGCCTGTACTTGGCGGGCTGTGACAAGAATGGGCAACGACTTGCGGTGTGACAAAGTCCGGCCGCGATGTTTCTTAACATCTGAGTAACCATAACTGCGCGACACCGGAAGTCCTTCATGGACCCGGGAGGACGGACCGTGCCGTCACGCGCAGAACAGACGATCGAGCTTTGGGGCGGGGTGGAGTGCTCCGTGGTCCGCCTCCGCAACGGCTTCGTCGACCAGACGGTGCTGAGCGGCCACCAGGACCGGCCCGGCGACATCGACGCCTTCGCCGACCTCGGCATCACCGCGATCCGCTACCCCGTGCTGTGGGAGCGGGTGGCGCGCGACGGCTGGGCCTGGACCGACGAGCGTCTGGGGCGCCTGCGCGACCGCGGCGTCAACCCCATCGCCACGCTGCTGCACCACGGCAACGGCCCGCGCGGCACCGACCTGACGCAGCCGGACTTTCCCGAGAGATTCGCCGAGTACGCCGCCCGCGTGGCCGAGCGTTACCCGTGGCTGGACCTCTACACGCCGATCAACGAGCCGCTGACCACGGCACGCTTTTGCGGCCTGTACGGCCACTGGTACCCGCACGCCCGCGATCCGGTGGTGTTCCTGCGCATCCTGATCAACGAGGTGCAGGCGACCCGGCTGGCCATGAAGGCGATCCGCGCCGTGAACCCGGCCGCGAAGCTGGTGCAGACCGAGGATCTCGGCAAGGCGCACAGCACGCCGCGCATGGCCAAGCAGGCGGAGCACGAGAACCACCGCCGCTGGCTGACCTTCGACCTGCTCACCGGCCGCATCACCCCCGAGCACCCGCTGTGGGATTATCTGGCGCAGTCGGGCATGCAGGACGTGCTGGACGAGTTGGTCGCCGACCCGTGCCCGCCCGACGTCCTGGGCATCGACCACTACCTGACCAGCGAGCGCTTCCTGGACGAGCGCGTGCGCCGCTACCCCGGCGTCCGCGCTGGCGAGGAGGGCGGCGAGCGGCACGTCGATGTCGAGGCGATCCGCGTCCTGGCCGAAGGCGTCGAGGGGCTGGAGAGCCTGATCGAGGAGGCGTGGCACCGCTACCGCCTGCCGGTCGCCGCCACCGAGGTGCACAACGGCTCGTCCCGCGAGGAGCAGCTGCGCTGGTTCAAGGAGGCCTGGGACGGCGCGCACCGGCTGCGCGCCCGCGGCGTGGACATCCGGGCGGTGACGGCGTGGGCGCTGCTCGGCTCCTACGACTGGAACAGCCTGCTGACGCGGCGCGACGGCTTCTACGAGAGCGGCGTGTTCGACGTGCGCGGGCCGGAGATCCGCCCGACGGCGCTCGCCCGCCTGATCCGCGATCTGGCGACGGACGGAACGGCCGACCATCCGGCCTTCGACGGGCCGGGCTGGTGGCACCGCGAGGACCGCTTCCACTGGGCGCCGGCGCGCGGTTGCCCGTACGTCGTCAGCCGCAACCGCTGGACCCCGCCGGCGCACGCGCCGCGCCCGCTGCTGATCGCCGGCGGCGGCGGCACGCTGGCCGACGCGGTGGCGCGGCTGTGCGTGGTGCGCGGGCTGGAGTACCGCCTGCTGCCGCGCGCCGAGCTGGACCTCTCCGATCCCGGCAGCGTCTACGCCGCCCTGGCGCGGCACCGGCCCTGGGCGGTGGTGAACGCCGCCGGCCGCACGCGGGTGGACGAGGCGGAAGTGCGCACAGAGCGCGCGCGGCGCGACAACCTGCACGCCGCCGAGGTGCTGGCGCGCGCCTGCGCGGCGGCCGGCGTGCCGCTGCTGGGGTTCTCCACGCACCTCGTGTTCGACGGCGCGGCGGACCGGCCCTATGCCGAGGGCGACGAGGCGAGGCCGCTCAACGCCTACGGCCGCGGCAAGCTGGAGGCCGAACGGGCGGTGCTGGCGGCGCATCCGGAGGCGCTCGTGGTGCGCGCCGGGGCGCTGTTCGGCCCCTGGGACGAGCGCAACGACGCCACCCGCGCCATCCGCGCCGTGGAGCGCGGGCGCTACTTCTCGGCCGCGTGCGACCTGACGGTGTCGCCGACCTACCTGCCGGATCTGGTGAACGTGGCGCTCGACCTGCTGATGGACCGCGAGCGCGGCGTCTGGCACCTCGCCAACACCGGCGCCGTGACCTGGGCCGAGTTCGCCCGCGCCGCGGTGCGCGGGGCGGGGCTCGACCCGGAGCGGGTGCTGGGCGTGCCGGCGGCGGACCTCGGCTGGATCGCCCCGCGGCCGGCGTACAGCGCCCTGCGCTCGGAGCGCGGGGCGGGGCTGCCGTCGCTGGATCATGCGCTGCACCGGTACCTGACGGAAAGGGAGGCCCTGATCCCTCTCCCGCCCCGGGAGAGGGTGGCCGCGGAAGCGGCCGGGTGAGGGTCGTTCCAGGATCCTTGCCCTTACCCTCACCCGGCGCCTGCGGCGCCACCCTCTCCCGGGGCGGGAGAGGGTAATCCGTAATCGCCATCGAAAAAGTATTCTCTCCCATCCGGCTTGGAAAAGCATTCGTGGGACATTTGCCGAAGTTCAGATTCGCTTAATCCCCTGAGCCCAGTCTGGCCTCAGACGCGTACACAGTCACAGGGGTTGTCATGCTGCCGATCGTCAGAAGGGTGCTGAGCCTGTTCCTGCCGTTCTGGAAGCCGCTCGCCGCGATCTCCGCACTGATCATGCTGCAGAAGGCGGGTGACTTGGTGGTGCCGCTGTTCGGCGGGCAGGTGATCGACGCCATGGCACGCCATGAGCAGTTGCACGCCACCTACTACATGATCGCCACCGCCTTCCTGTTCTGGATCTGCCACGGCAACGTGCTGCCCTACGTGCTGGGGCGCGTCGATCTCGGCGGGTTCCAGTACGCCGGGCCGCGGCATCTGGGCGTGAGCATGCTGAAGCGCGTGCTGAAGCAACGCGTCGGCAAGGACGGCCGCGACACCGCCATGCAGCAGGCCATCATCGAGCGCGGCGAGGTGGTGCTGGTGCAGTTCGTCAACGCCTTCGTCCGCACCGCCATCCCGCTGACCATCCCGGCGGTGGTGACGCTGGCGCTGCTGCTGTGGTGGTACCCGCTGATCGGCCTGATCGTCATCGTCGGCGGCGCGCTGGACATTCTGGCGACCATCTACCTGAACACCGTGCTGAAGCCGCTCTACACCCGGCTGCAGGAACTCGACTACGAGCGGCAGCGTTGGCACACGCACGTCTTCCGCAACCTGCTGGGCATCGTTGTCGACGGCAAGCAGCGCCAGGCCGCCCAGGAGTACGACGAGCGCTTCGGCGCCTTTGCGGAGTTCGGCGCGTACACCGGCCGGCGCTTCCTGGCCTTCAACTTCGGGCGCGGGCTGATCGTCAACGTCACCAACCTGTGCACCTGGGTGGTGGGGGCGTGGTACGTGGACGGCGGCGTCTACTCCCTGGGCTATTTCCTGGCGTCGCTGAGCTGGTCCACCTACGTGCTGAACTGCGTCGGCGCCGGCATCGAGCTGCAGAAGCAGTGGATGGAGACCATGCCCGCCATCCGCGCCTTCTTCGCCGAGATCGACGCCTGCGACCCGCCGGACGGCGCCATGCCGGCGCCCGTTCCCGCCCTGGTGCCGCTGGCGGCGGAATAAGGGGATCGAAGGGGTTAGACCCCCTCCTTCTTTGCGGCGCCGGCGGGCTGTGGCCTTAAGATGGCATTAATGGGTCGGGCGCAGGATGGCACTCAGCATCCGTTAACCATAAGGACCGCCGAGATGCCCGCCAAGCCCGTGTGGACCAAGATCTCGCCGCGCCACTTCCGTGTCCAGAACGGCGCCCGCCGGGTGGACATCACGTACGAGGGCGCCGGCTTCCAGAGCGCCTGGAGCGTCTATGCCGGTGGCAAGCTGGTGAACCGCCACCCCGGGTTCCTCGACGCGCGCGGCCTCGCGCTGAAGCTGGCGACCGAGAACACTTGACCGGTCAGCGCGGCCGGTCAGCGCGGCCGGTCAGCGCGGATAGACCAGCCGCGCGTCGGGGTGCTCGGCGGCCACCGCCGTCCACCACGACGCCGGATCCTCCACCAGCGCGATGATGCAGCCGCCGAACCCGCCCCCGGTCAGCCGCGCGCCGAGGGCTCCGTGCTTCAGGGCGGTCTCCACCAGCGCGTCGATCTCCGGCAGGGAAACCGTGTAGTCGTCGCGCTGCGAGGCGTGGCTCTCCACCATCAGCCGGCCGAACGCCGCCGCATCGCCGCGCTCCAGCGCCGCGACGCCGTCGAGCACCCGCCGGTTCTCCGTGACGACGTGCCGGGCGCGGCGGTTCAGTGGCTCCGGCAGCGCCGCGATGGCCGGCAGGTCGGCCACGTCCACGTCCCTCAAGCTCTTGACCTGCAAGGCCGAAGCCGCCGCCTCGCACTCCGAGCGGCGCTGGCGGTAGCCGCCGTCGGTCAGCCGGTGCGCCACCCCGGAATGCACCACCGCCAGCGCGTGGCTCGTGGGCAGCGCCAGCAACCGGTACTCCAGCGAGCGCGTATCGAGGAACAGCGCCTGCCCCGGCGTGCCCAGCGAGCTGACCATCTGGTCCATGATCCCGCAGGGCATGCCGACGTAGCTGGATTCCGCCCGCTGGCCGAGCTTCGCCACCTGCACGTCGTCAATCTCCAGGCCCAGCCAGTCCCGCAGCGCGCGCAGCGTTGCCACCTCCAGCGCGGCGGAGCTGGAGATGCCGGCGCCCATCGGCACGTCGCTGTCGATGGCGACGCGCAGCCCCTCCACCGCCGCTCCCTCCTGCATCACCACCCGGACGCAGCCCAGCACATAGTCCAGCCAGTCGCCGGCCGGCGGCGCGTCGAGGGAGCGGGTCTTCGTCTCGCTGAAGCGGGCGGCGTGCGCCTCGATCATCCCGGCCGGGCCCGGGCCGACCGCCACCGTGGCGAGGTAGGGCAGGGGTGTGGGCAGCACGAAGCCGTCGTTGTAATCCGTGTGCTCGCCCAGCAGGTTGGCGCGGGCCGGCGCCCTGGCGACGGCGGCCGGGGTGGCGACGAAGATTTCGGAGAACAGCGCGCTCATGGAGTGACCTCGCGCAGGCGGGCGGCCATCTGCTCGGGCAGGCCGTCCACCAGGAACATGCCGGCGCCCTGCTCGCACCCGGCCAGATACTTCAGCCGGTCGGCGGTGCGCAGGAACGGGTAGATCTGGATGTGGAAGTGGAAGTGCGCCTCCTCGCCGCGCGGTGCGGCGTAGAGGATGCACAGGTAGGGCATCGGCTTGCCGTACAGCCCGTCGAGGCGCGCCACCACCTCGCCCAGCACGGCGGCGAAGGCGCTCACGTCGGCGTCGTCGAAGGTCCAGGGGCCGGGATGGAAGGCGCGCGGCATGATCCAGACCTCGGACGGAAAGCGTGCGCAGGGCGGCACGAAAGCGACCGCGCGGTCATTGCCGGCGATGTCGTAGGCGTCGCCGATGCCTGCGCGCAGGTCGGTCAGCACCGGCGCCGCGCGGAACGCCCCGACCAGCGGCGCCACGGCGGGCGGCACGAAAGGGAAGGCGTAGATCTGCCCGTGCGGGTGGTGCAGGGTGACGCCGATCTCCTCGCCGCGGTTCTCGAAGGGCATGACGAAGGCGACCTCCGGCATCGCCAGCAGGTCGCGGTAGCGGTCGGCCCACACCCGCACCATCAGCTCGCGCCGCTCCGGCGACAGCGCCGCCACATTGCCGCTGTGCGCCGCGCTGTAGACCACCACCTCGCACTGTCCCTTGGCGGGGGCGGTGGGGAGGGGCAGTTCGGGCGGTGCGGGAGCGTTGGGGTGAAAGGCTGGGAAGCGGTTCTCGAACACGGCGATCTCGAAATCCGCGAACGGGATCTCGCCTGGGAAGCCGTGCGCCTGGACGGGGCAGAGCGGGCAGAACTCGGCCGGCGGCTTGAAGGTGCGCTCCTGCCGGTGGCTGGCATAACCGACCCACTCCCCGCGCAGCGGGTGCCAGCGCAGGTGCGGCTGCGGCGCCGGGCCGGGCTCCAGTTCCTCGGTCAGTGGCAATTCGTGCGGGCGCCAGCCGTACAGGAAGAGCTTGCGCCCATCCGCCTTGACATGGGTGCGCCTGTGAACTTGCGTCGATGCCGTCACCGTCGTCTCCGGCGTTGCGGGGCCCGATACAGAACAGCCGATGGGGGCGGGTGTCGCGGGCATGACCGCCTGGACAGGACGGGCGGCAGCCGCGCGAGGGGGAGGCGCGGCTGCCGCTCGACGGGCACGGCAGCCGGGGGGAGGATGCCGTGCCGCCCGCCCGGCGTGCTCGGGCAGTTCCAGGCGGGTTGGGGAGGACCCGTGCGCAGAGAACGCCGGGAACGCCCGGCCCGTGCCGTCGTTCGGAGGCCGTATGTCGGATGGGAGGGGTGGGCGTTTTCCTGCGAAACGTCCTCCGGGCATCCGGTGTTGGTCCGGCTGAACGACCCCGCCTATCGATCCGGGAGAGCGACGTGCCCGACACCCTGATGTATGACACCGCCGACCCCGTCGGGCAGGAGCAACGGCTGTCCGCCGCCGAGGCGCTGCGCCGTGCGGCGGCGCTGGTGGAGCGCGATGTCGAGGCGTCCGGTGCACGCCCCAGCCTGATCGGTGGCGAGTACCACGCCGCGGCCCTCCTGCTCACGGCGGAGGCGTTCGGCGCGCTGATGGAGGCGGCGGCGCGCTACGACACGGCCGGAGACGGGTGACTGTGACATCGCGCGGCGGGGGTTCGAATGCCTCCGCAGCTTGATCCAGGTCAAACGTCATACGGCTGATCGTGATATGGTCCCTCCACGCTTTATGCGTTTCCTCCCTTAGACTCGAGGCCGCTGCTTCACCGCAGCGGCCTTTCTTCTGCCCGGATCCCCCGCTCCTGTCTTTCCGACGCTCGAAAGGATGCGATCCTAATCGGGCGTGGCGGGCTTTGCTTCGCGGGGTTCGCCGGTCAGCCGTTCCAGACAGGCGGCGAGTTGGCGCGGGGTGACCGGCTTGTGGATGATGCTGCAGCTGTGCTCGGCGGCGTCGCGGGCGCATTCGGCGCCGGTCTCGCCGGTCAGGATGATGCCGGGCAACGGCCGGCCGGCGTGCTGGCGGATTGCCCGCACCGCGTCGGTCCCCACCGCGCCGCCGCGCAGACGGTAGTCGGAGATCACGAGGTCCGGCGTGCGGCCGTCGGCCGCCAAGCGGTCGAGCGCCTGGTCGATGGAGCCGGCGATCAGCGTCTGATAGCCGCAGGACTCCAGCGTCGCCCGCAGGCCGAGCAGCACGATGGCGTCGTCGTCCACCAGAACCACCAGCTTGCCGTCGCGCGACGCTTCGGCGTGCGGCTCGGGAATCGGCGAGGGAAGCGGCGAGGCCGAATTCAGCGGCACGCGGACCGAGAACACCGAGCCGCGCCCCGGCGCCGAACGCACCGCCACCGGGTGGCCGAGGATCCCCGACAGCCGCTGCACGATGGCGAGGCCGAGGCCCAGCCCGCGCGCCTTGTCGCGGCCGGGATTGCCGATCTGGTGGAACTCCTCGAAGATGCGGTCGATCTGGTCCGGCGCGATGCCGATGCCGGTGTCGCGCACCTCGATCAGCACGGCGTCGCCATCGATGACGCAGTCCACCACGACGCCGCCGCGCTCGGTGTAGCGGATGGCGTTCTCGACGAGGTTGCGCACCATGCGCCCGAGCAGCATCGGGTCGCTGAGCACCTGCACCTCGCAGTGCTCGCCGATGCGCACCTCGAGCCCGCGTGACGCCGCCACCGGCTGGTAGGCGGCGACGATGTCGTCGAGGAAGGGGCGGATCGCCAGCGGCTCCAGCCGCGGCTCGATCACGTTGGCGTCGAGGCGGGAAACGTCGAGCAGGCTGTCGAGCAGGCCCTTCAGCGTGTCCAGCCCGCGCTCCAGCATGGTCAGCATGTCCTGCCCCTGCGGATCGTCCAGCCGGGAACGCAGCGCGCCGGCGAACAGGAACATCGACTGCATGGGCTGGCGCAGGTCGTGGCTGGCGGCGGCGAGGAAGCGCGATTTCGCCTGGTTGGCCTGCTCGGCGGCGGCGCGCGCCTCCTCCAGAGCCTGCTCGGCCTGCCGCCGCTCGGTGATGTCGCGCGACACGGCGATCACCGCGCGGACCGCACCGTCCGGGCCGGCCAGCGGGTTCAGGCGGTACTCGTGGCGGTGCGGCCCGTCGGGGCGGAGGTGGGTGACCTCCCCCGTCGTGCCGGCACCGGTGTCGAGGACCTCGCGGTAGAGGGCTTCGATCGCCGTCGCCTCGTCGGGCGGCAGGCCGAGGTCGCTCCACGCAGCGATGCGCTCCGGCCCGTCGGCGGCGCCGAAATCGCGCAACGCCGAGGGGCTGGCGTAGAGCAGCGCGCCGGACCGGCCGATCATGAAGACATGGTCGTCGATGCTGGACAGGATGCCGTGGAAGCGGTCGTTGAGCGCCTGGAGGGCCTCGGTGCGGTCGCGCACCTCGCGCTCCAGCCCGCCGGCGAGGCGCTGCATCTCCTCTGCGAGCTGGATACGGCGCGTCAGCGTGGCGTTGAAGGTGCGGCCGATCAGCACGAGTCCGGCGGTGAAGATCAGCACCAGCGCGCCCATGCTGACGCTGATGCGATCGCCCTCGATGAACAGCCGCAGAGCCATCAGCGGCACGCTGGCCAGCAGGTAGGCGTAGAAGGTGGGCAGGTGGCTCGCCAGCCCGGTGACCGCCCCCGCTGCCATGCCGGCGACGACGAAGGCGACCAAGAGCACCGTCAGTGGTCGCTCGAAGTCCATGAACAGCAGGGCCGTGGCGCCCCACAGCAGACCCGACACCGCCGAGGCGACGGCGAAGCGGCGGCCCCAGGGCGCCATGTCGGTGTCCTCCGGCCGGCGCCGCACGTACCAGCCCCACAGCGCGGCCCGTGCAGCGGTGACCAGCGCCAGCGCGCCGATCCACAACACGAGAGTCGCTGCCGTCGCCGGCTCCCACAAGGCGAAACCGACCAACGCCGTGTTCACGACGTTGACCACCAGCACCAGCGGCATCTGCCGGTACAGCAGGCGGATACGCTCCGCGGCGACGGTCTGGCTGTGGTCGTGCATGCGCGCGCCGGGGCCTCGCCCTTCCAAAAGGGTTAATGAATTCTTGCGTACTCGATAGGGTTGGCAAGCAACCGTCAGCAGTCAAGATGATTCGAATATGCCGGGACAAAGGTCAAGGTTAGGTTGGCCAAGTCGATCAGGCGGTTCCCTTAATGAGCGATAATTTGAAAATAAAATTGTCCGGAATTCCCGGAATGTTTTCACGGAGATTTGGCCTGCCTTGGCAGGCATGGCTTAGCCGGTGGCCCGGTCCTCGACGTCCAGCCCGCGGTGCGTCAGGCCGCGGAAGTTCGGCATAAGCGACAGCAGCTCGCGCGTGTAGGGGTGCTGCGGGCTGAGGAACAGCTCTTCGGTGGGGGCCACCTCCAACAACTGGCCGAAGCGCATGACGCCGACGCGGTCGCACATCTGCCGGATCACCGGCAGGTCGTGGCTGATGAACAGCATGGTCAGCCGCAACTCCTCCTGCAGATCCTTCAGCAGGTTGAGGATCTGCGCCTGGATCGAGACGTCGAGCGCCGAGGTCGGCTCGTCGCAGATCAGGAAGCGCGGGCGGGTGGCGAGCGCGCGGGCGATGACGATGCGCTGGCGCTGGCCGCCGGAGAACTCGTGCGGGTACTTCTCGGCAGCCTTCGCGCCAAGGCCGACGTGGTCGAGCAGGTCGCGGACGATCCTGTTCACCTCGGCCCGGCTGCCGGCCAGCTTGTGGAAGCGGATCGGTTCCGCGACGATGTCCAGCACGCGCATGCGCGGGTTCAGCGACGAGTACGGGTCCTGGAAGACCATCTGGATCTGCCGGCGGAACGGGTTGAGGTCGCGATCGCGCTTCAGCGCGGTCACGTCCGTGCCGTCGAACACGACGCTGCCGCCGGAGGGGCGGTAGAGCTGGGTGATCAGCCGGGCGATGGTGGACTTGCCGCTGCCGCTTTCGCCGACGAGGCCGAAGGTCTCTCCCTCGCGGATGGCGAAGCTGACCGACCTCACCGCGTCCACGTAGCGCCGGTTGCGCTCCAGCCACGCGGTGTTGAGCGGGAAGCGGATGGACAGGTCGCGCAGCTCCAGCAGCGGGCCGTCGTGGCCGCGCTTGAAGTCGCGGCTGCGGCCCAGCCAGTGGTCCTTGAGGTTGATGGCGGCCGGCTTCTCGGCGATGCCCTCGATGTAGTCGACGTAGGGGAAGCGGTGCAGCCGCACGTCCGGGCGCGGCACCGCGCCGATCAGCGCGCGGGTGTAGGGGTGGTCCGGGTCGCCGAGGATCTTCGAGGTCGGGCCTTCCTCCACCACCTTGCCGCGGTACATGACGGCGACGCGGTCGGTGATCTCGGCGATCACGCCCATGTCGTGGGTGATGACGATCATGCCGACGCGCTTGTCCCGGCACAGCGTCTTCAGCAGGTCGAGGATCTGCGCCTGGATCGAGACGTCGAGCGCGGTGGTCGGCTCGTCGGCCACCACCACCTCGGGCTCGGCACACAGCGCCAGCGCGATCACCACCCGCTGCCGCATGCCGCCGGAGAACTGGTGGGGGTAGAGCTTGACGCGCAGTTCCGGCTCCGGGATGCCGACCTGGCGCAGCAGGTCCACGGCCCGGGCCTGCGCGGCGCGATGGTCGAAACCCAGGTGCACCTGCATGGTTTCGACCAGCTGGCTCTCGATGGTCTGCAGCGGGTCGAGCGAGGTCTGCGGGTCCTGGAAGATCATGGAGATGCGCCGGCCGCGGATGCGGCGCTTGGCGGCGTCGTCCAGGTCGTCGATGCGCTGGCCGTCCAGGCGGATCTGGCCCGTGCCGATGCGGCCGGGCGGCTCCAGCAGGCCGATCACCGCGTTGCCGATGGTGGACTTGCCGGCGCCGGACTCGCCGACCACGCCGAGGATTTCACCGGGCTGGACGGCGAGCGTCACCCCGTTGACCGCGACGAAGGTGCCTCGGCGGCTGGGAAATTCGACCGACAGGTTCTCGACGTCGAGGAGCGCCTGCCCCCCACCTCACCGGAGCTTGGGGTTGAGGGCGTCGCGCAGCCAGTCGCCCAGCAGGTTCACCGACAGAACCAGCAGGACCAGCACGACGCCGGGGAAGATGGAGATCCACCACTCGCCGCTGAACAGATAGTCGTTGCCGATGCGGATCAGCGTGCCCAGGGATGGCGTGGTCGGCGGCACGCCGACGCCGAGGAAGCTCAGCGTCGCCTCGGTGATGATGGCCAGCGCGAGGTTGATGGTGGCAATGACCAGAACCGGGCCCAGGACGTTCGGCAGGATGTGCCGCCACAGGATCGCCACCGGGCCGATGCCGATGATGCGGGCGGCCTGCACGTACTCCTTGCGGCTCTCGACCATGGCGGCGCCGCGCACGGTGCGGGCGTACTGCACCCAGTTGGAGATGCCGATGGCGAACACCAGCACGTACACCGCCATGTGCTCCTGCGCCTCGCGCGGCAGCAGGCCGCGGGCGACGCCGTCGATCAGCAGCGCGATCAGGATGGCGGGGAAGGAGAGCTGCACGTCGGCCACGCGCATGATCGCCGCGTCCACCCGCCCGCCGACGTAGCCGCTGACCAGCCCCAGCGTCACCCCGATCAGCACCGCCAGCAGCACCGAGGCGAAGCCGACCAGCAGCGAGATCCGCGCGCCGTAGAAGATCGCCGACAGCACGTCGCGCCCCTGGTCGTCGGTGCCCAGCAGGAAGGCGGGGTCGCCGTCCTTCATCCACACCGGCGGCAGGTGCGCGCTCATGATGTCGAGCGAGGCGAGGTCGAAGGGGTTGTGCGGGGCGATCAGCGGGGCGGCCAGCGCGCCGGCGATCAGCACCAGCGTCAGGAACGCGGAGACCAGGGCGGTGGGCGTGCGGACGAAGCTGTGCCAGAGGTCGCTGTCGGTGAAGCCGTTCAGGAAGCTCATGCTGCCCTCCGGACGCGCAGGCGCGGATCGACGGCGAAGTACAGCAGATCGACCACGAGGTTGATGGCGACGAAGAAGAACGAGACCATGCACAGGTACGCCGCCATCACCGGGATATCGACGGTGGTGATCGCCTGGATGAACAGCAGGCCCATGCCGGGCCACTGGAACACGCTTTCGGTGATGATGGCGAAGGCGATGATCGAGCCCAGCTGCAGGCCGGTGATGGTGATGACCGGCACCAGCGTGTTCTTCAGCGCGTGGCGGAAGTGCACCAGCCGGTTCGGCAGGCCGCGGGCGCGGCAGAACTTGATGAAGTCGGTGCGCAGCACCTCCAGCATCTCGGAGCGTACGAGGCGCATGATCAGCGTCATCTGGAACAGCGCCAGGGTGAAGGCCGGCAGGATCAGGGATTGCAGGCCGGACTTGGTCAGCAGCCCGGTGGTCCAGCCGCTTAAGTGCACCACTTCGCCCCGCCCGAAGGTCGGCAGCCAGCGCAGCACCACGCCGAACAGCAGGATCAGCAGGATGCCGATCAGGAAGGTCGGCAGCGACACGCCGATCAGCGACAGCGACATGAAGCCTCGGGAGAGGATGCCCTTCGGCTTCAGCGCGGTGTAGACGCCCATGGGGATGCCGAGCAGCAGCGCCAGCGCCATGGAGACGATGGACAGCTCCAGCGTCGCCGGCAGGCGTTCGGCCAGCAGCTCGCGCACCGGGCGGCGGTGGCGGTAGGAGATGCCGAACTCCGCCTGTGCGGCGCCGGCGACGAAGCGGCCGTACTGCACCAGGAACGGGTCGTTGAGGCCGAGGCGTTCGCGCAGCTCCTCGCGCTGCTGCAGCGTGGTGTCCTGCCCGGTCATGGCGTTGACCGGGTCGCCCACGTAGCGGAACAGCGAGAACGCGATCAGCGCCACGGCCAGGATGACCAGGACGGATTGCAGCAGGCGGTGGAGGATGAAGGTGAGCATGGGGAGTTCCTGGGCTGCGCCCCCCTCCCAACCTCCCCCCATCTTCGACGGGGGGAGGAGAAAGGCCCTCCCCCGCGAAGTGGGGGAGGGTTGGGTGGGGGGCCGCCGCTACGACTTACGGAACCACCGTCGAGCGCAGGTCGAGCACGTCGTCGGCGCGCTGCACCACCTGCACGCCGTCGCGCACGCCCCACGACATCGGCTGCGCGTGCAGCGGCATGTAGCCGTAGTCGGCGCGGACGATCTCCCACGCCTCCTTGATCATGGCGTTGCGCTTGGCCCGGTCGGTTTCGGCGCCGATCTTCGTGGTCAGCTCGTCCACCTTCGGGTTGCAGTAGCCGCCCAGGTTGAACAGGCCCGACTGCGTCTCCTTGTTGCGGCAGCCCGCGAGGTTCAGCAGAGAGTTGTGGCTGTCGATGGACGACGGCGTCCAGCCCAGCATGTAGAAGCTGGTGTCGTAGCCGGCCTGCGCCAGCACCTTGCCGAAGTACTTGCCCTTGGTCTGCGCCAGCAGGTCGATCTTGATGCCGACCTTGGCCAGCATGCCGGCCACCGCCTGACAGACCTTCTCGTCGTTGACGTAGCGGTCGTTCGGGCAGTCCATGGTCACGGTGAAGCCGTTGGGATAGCCGGCGTCGGCCAGCAGCTTCTTCGACTTCTCCGGGTCATAGGGGTACGGCGCGCCGAACGACTTGTCGAAGCCGTTGACCTCGGGCGCCACCAGCGTGCCGAGCGGCACGGCGGAGCCGCGCATGATCTGCTTGTTGATCGCCTCCAGGTTCACCGCGTGCACGAAGGCGGCGCGCACCCGCGGGTCCTTGAACGGGTTCTTGCCCTTGACGTCGGAGTACTTCAGCTCGTCGCGCGCCTGGTCGAAGCCGACGAAGATGGCGCGCGCCTCGGCGCCGGTCAGCGGCTTGACGCCCTTGGTCTGCTCCAGGCGGTCCCAGTCCTGCACCGGCACCGGCTGGATCACGTCCAGCTCGCCCGACATCAGCGCGGCGACGCGGGTCGCCGGCTGCGAGACGGGGGTGAACACCACCTCGTCCACGTTGGTCTTGATCGACTTGTCCCAGTAGTTGGGGAAGCGTTTCAGCACCGTCCTGGAGTCCGGCTGCCGCTCGGTCAGCATGAAGGGGCCGGTGCCGTTGGTCGCGCGGTTGGCGTGGTTGCCCTGGTTGGAGCCCTTGACGTTGGTCGCCTCGGTCGTGTTGTTCTTCTCCGACCACGTCTTCGACATGATGTAGAAAAGCGACCACTCGCGCTCCAGGATCGGGTTCGGCGTCGGCGTGATGACCTCGACCGTGTGGTCGTCGATCTTGCGGACCTCCTTCGCCTTCGCGCCGTAGCCCTTCATGTCCGAGCCTTCGGTCAGCGTGCGCTTCCACGAGAAGACCACGTCGTCGGCGGTGAAGGGCGAGCCGTCGTGGAAGGTCACGCCCTTGCGCAGGTGGAAGACCCACTTGGTGGGCTCGGGGTTCTCCCACTTCTCCGCCAGCATCGGCACCGGCTGCAGCTTGGCGTCGTAGCCGACCAGCGGCTCGTAGATGTTGCCCTGGAAGCCCAGCGTGAACGTCTCGTTCAGGCCGTGCGGGTCCATGGTGGTGGCGTCGCCCTGATAGGACCAGCGCAGCGTCTTGGCCTCGGCGGCCCCGGCAAACATGGCGCCGGCCAGCGCGATCACGGCGGCCGATCGGAGGAGTGCGGTCGCGATCTTCATGTCTCTGTCTCCCTGTATCGGCCTTTGTGGCCTTGTGTTTAGGCAGATAGGCGTTTGATCAGTCCGCGCAGGAACCGCTCGCAGGCGGTGACCTGGTCGATCTCGATGAACTCGTTGGCCTGGTGCGCCTGGTCGATGGAGCCCGGGCCGCACATCACGGTGGAGTAGCCGGCTTCCTGGAACTGCCCGGCCTCGGCCCCGTAGGCGACGACCGTGGTGTCGTTGCGCCCGGTCAGCGCGTGCACCAGCTGCGCCGCGCGGCCCTGCGGCTCGGGGGCGAGGCCGGGGGCGCCGGCCAGCACCTCGGTGACGATGCCGCAGTCGGGGGAGATCGCCTTCATCTCCGGCAGCAGCGTGTCGCAGAAGGCCTGGAAGCGGTTCAGGTAGGTGCGCCAGTCGTCGCCGGTGACCGTGCGGATGTCCCACAGGAAGTCGCAGCGCTTCGCCATGATGTTCAGCGCCGTGCCGCCGTTGATGGTCCCGACGTGCAGCGTCGTGTAGGGCGGGTCGAAGGGGGAGGCCGGATCGGCGCCGGCCTTGTTCTCCGCCATCATGTCGGCGATGAAGGTGGCCAGCCGCGCCGCCACCATCACGGCGCTGACGCCGCGGTTCACCTGGCTGGAATGCACCTCGTGCCCGGTGACGGTGGTGCGCAGCGCGTAGCAGCCCTTGTGCGCCAGCACCACGCCCATGCTGGTCGGCTCGCCGACGATGACGGCGCCGACCGGCGGCAGTTCCTTCACCATGCGCTCGATCATGAAGGGAGCGCCGAAGCAGCCGACCTCCTCGTCGTAGGACAACGCGAGGTGGATGGGGCGCTTCATGTTGGCGGCCAGCATCTCCGGCACCAGCGCCAGGGCGATGGCGGAGAAGCTCTTCATGTCGGCGGTGCCGCGGCCGTACAGCTTGCCGTCGCGCTCGACCAGGGTGAAGGGATCGGTGTTCCAGGCCTGCCCGTCCACCGGCACCACGTCGGTGTGGCCGGAGAGGACGACCCCGCCCTCGGCCATTGGGCCGATGGTGGCGTAGAGGTTGGCCTTGCTGCCGTCGTCGTTGGGGACCAGCCGGCTTTCGACACCCAGCCCCGCCAGATAGTCCCTGACCCAGTCGATGAGGGCCATGTTGGAGTGGCGTGAAACGGTGTCGAATCCCACCAGCCGGGCGATCACGTCCCGTGAGGTCTTGTCCAAAACCCTGCCTGCCTGTCCCTGTCGCCGGCCCTTATCGCGGGCTCGTGCGAATGTCTCGTTGTCTAAACAATGTGTGGACAAAGTACGGGAGTCAAATGGCAAATCGCGTCAGGCCGGCGCCCGCAGCGCCAGCCACAGCCCGGCCGACAGCACCGCGATGGCGGAGGCGAGCTGCACGGTCACCGGCTCCCCCAGCAACAGCACGCCGAGCGCCGCGGCGGTCACGGGGCTCAAGGCCAGGAAGACGGTGACGCGGGTCGGCGTGGTGTGGCGCAGCGCCCAGAGCCACAGGAAATAGCCGATACCGCTGCTCACCCCGATGAACACCACCGCCGCCCAGCCAGCCGGCGTGATGCGCGGCGTCCCGTCGAAGAAGCCCTCGCCGCCCGCCAGCAGCGCCAGGAACCCGACCGAGGCCAGCATGACGAAGGCGCTGACCGGCAGCGGGTCGTACTTGCGCAGGTACGGCCGGTACAGGACGCTGCACAGCGCCCCGGCGAACGCGCCGCCCAGCACCGCCAGCGTGCCCAGCCATTCGCCGGAGGAGGTGCCGGGGGTGAACGCCTTCTCGCCGAGCACGATGCCGACTCCGGCCAGCGTCAGCGCCACGCCGGCGGACTTGCGCAGGGTCAGCGTCTCCCGCCCCAGCGCCGCGGCCAGCAGCATGGTGATCAGCGGAAAGCTGGCGAACAGCAGCGCCACCCGCCCCGAGGGTACGGTCTGCAGGGCGTAGTTCAGCAGCGCGATGACGACAGCGAACTGCACGATACCCAACAGGGCGATCGGTATCACGTCCTTAGTGTCGAAGCGGACGCGGCGGGACGCCAGCACCGGCGGCAGCAGGCACAGGAAGCCGATGGCGTAGCGCAGCAGCGCCAGCGACGCCGGCCCGGTCTGCCCGACCACGAAACGCGTGGCGACGATGGCCGCGCCCACCTGCACGCCGACGGCTGCGGCGGCGAGGATGGCGAGGCGGTCTTGGTGGTCGCTCATTGCCCCCACCCTAACCCTCCCCCGCTATCGCAGGGGAGGGAACTCCGCCGCTCTACCCCCTCCCCTGCGCAGCGGGGGAGGGGTAAGGGGTGGGGCAAGCGGCACCCGCACTCACAACTCCCGCTCCCACGTCTCGCCCACCAGATCCTTGCCGAAGCTGTGGTGCGGCTCCGACCCCACCAGCTCGAACCCTGCCTTCACATAGATGCCGCGGGCCGCCAGCAGGATGCTGTTGGTCCACAGCGTCATGCGGCGGTAGCCGGCCTGCCGGGCGAAGCGCAGGCACTCGTCGACCAGCCGGTGGCCGATGCCCAGCCCGCGCGCCGACGGATCGACGATCAGCAGGCGCAGCTTCGCCACCTCGTCGGTCTTGCGCACCAGGAAGACGGAACCGACGTTGCGGCCGTCCATCTCGGCGATCCAGCAGCGTTCGCGCTTCGGGTCGTACTTGCGGATGAACTCCGCCGCCACCTCGGCGACCAGCGCCTCGAACGTCTCGTCCCAGCCGTATTCCTGGGCGTACAGCGCGCCGTGCCGCTCGATCACCCAGCCCATGTCGCCGGGGCGCGGCGGGCGCAGGATGTAGGGCACCTTGCGCGGCGGCCGCTCGCCCAGCAGTTCCTCGACCACGCGCATGGCGTCGACCAGCCGTTCCTGGTCGGCGTCGGACAGCGTGCCCAGCATCTCGCCGATCTCGTAGCGCGAGCGGTCGTTGAGGCGGGCGAACGCCTCGCGACCCTCGTCCGTCAGCGCCAGCAGGTTCTGCCGCGCGTCAGCGGGGGAGGGCTGCTTGCTGATGAGGCCGCGCTGCTCGAATCCGCGCAGGATGCGGCTGAGATAGCCGGCGTCGAGTTCCAGTTCCTCGCACAGTTCGTTGGCGGTGGTGGTCTCGTGGTGCGCCAGTTCGTAGACGACGCGCGCCTCGGCCAGGGAGAACGGGCTGCCCAGCAGCCCCTCGTGCAGCACGCCGACCTTGCGCGTGTAGAAGCGGCTGAACCGGCGCACCGCCTCGGTGCGCCGCAGAAGGTCCGGGTCCGTCATGACACCCTCCCGCCGATGCGATATTTGACATCGTCAAGCAATCCGCTGACGGCGTCAATAGAACCTCCGGCCGATCCGGCCTGTTCACCCGGGCATGAGCGCGATCCGCATCGGCACCTCCGGCTGGACCTACCCGAGCTGGCGCAAGACCTTCTACCCGCCCGGCCTGCCGGCCCGACGGGAGCTGGAGCACATCGCCTCGCTGATGAACGCGGTGGAGGTCAACGCCACCTTCTATCGCCTGCAGAGCCCGGACACCTTCCGCCGCTGGCGCGCCGAGACGCCGGACGGATTCCGCTTCGCCATCAAGGGCAGCCGCTTCATCACCCACTAGAAGCAGTTGGGCGACGTCGAGGGGGCGCTGGCGAACTTCTTCGCCTCCGGCCTGCTGCAGCTCGGCGACCGCATGGGGCCGTTCCTGTGGCAGGTGTCGGAGCGCATGCGCTTCGACCCGGCGAAGGTCGAACGGTTCCTCGACCGGCTGCCGCGCGACACCGCCGAGGCAGTGCGGCTCGCCCAACGGCATGACGACAGGCTGTCCGGGCGCTGCTGGACCGAGACCGACGCGGTGCGCCCGATCCGCCACGCCTTCGAGGTGCGGCACACCAGCTTCCGCGACGACCGCTTCCTCGACCTGTTGCGGGCGCGGGGCATGGCGCTGGTCAGCTCCGACGCGCCGGGGTGGGGGCGCATGGACGACCTCACCGCCGACTTCGCCTACGCCCGCCTGCACGGCGCGGAGCAGTTGTACGTCAGCGGCTACTCCGACGCCGCGCTCGACGACTGGGCGGCGCGGATCCGCGGCTGGATGCTGGACGGGGCCGGGGAGGTCCACGTCTATTTCGACAACGACGCGCACGTGCATGCACCGTTCGACGCGTTGAATCTCGCTCGCCGCTTCGAACGCACAAACTTTGCGCAGATTCCTGCCTCCTGAAAGGGCTTGCCCAGGAAGCGGGCAATCTGCGACGGGCCGCCGCACCCCCGCCGCTCCCCCCAAACGCTTAGGCCGCGTGGATTTCCGCGCGGCGACCGGTCTTGGCATCACGTTTGCGAATGATCCCCGCGTCGTGAACCGACCCGACGAATAAAGGGGAGACCTATGGGCATCAAAGCGCTTGCGATGAGGGGCATGGTGGCGGGCTGCGCGCTGGCGGCGGGCTTGTTCGCCACGGCGGCGATGGCGGCGGACCCGATCAAGATCGGCGTCCTGCACTCGCTGTCGGGCACGATGGCGATCAGCGAGACGACGCTGAAGGACACCGTCCTGATGATGGTGGACGACATCAACAAGAAGGGCGGGCTGCTCGGCCGCAAGGTCGAGGCGGTGGTGGTCGACCCGGCCTCCAACTGGCCGCTGTTCGCCGAGAAGGCGCGCGAGCTGCTGCAGAAGGAGAAGGTCGCCGCGGTGTTCGGCTGCTGGACCTCGGTGAGCCGCAAGTCGGTGCTCCCGGTGTTCGAGGAGCTGAACGGCATGCTCTTCTATCCGGTGCAGTACGAGGGCGAGGAGTCCTCGCGCAACGTCTTCTACACCGGCGCCGCGCCCAACCAGCAGGCGATCCCCGCGGTCGAGTACCTGATGGGCCCCGACGGCGGCTCGGTGAAGCGCTGGGTGCTGGCCGGCACCGACTACGTCTACCCGCGCACGACCAACAAGATCCTCGAGGCGTACCTGATCTCCAAGGGTGTGCCCAAGGACGACATCATGATCAACTACACGCCGTTCGGCCATGCCGACTGGCAGACGATCGTCGCGGACATCAAGAAGTTCGCTTCGGCCGGCAAGAAGACGGCGGTGGTGTCGACCATCAACGGCGACGCCAACGTCCCGTTCTACAAGGAGCTGGCGAACCAGGGCATCAAGGCGACCGACATCCCGGTGGTGGCCTTCTCGGTCGGTGAGGAAGAGCTGGCCGGCATCGACACCAAGAACCTGGTAGGCCACCTCGCCGCCTGGAACTACTTCCAGTCGGTGGACAGCGCCGAGAACGACGCCTTCATCAAGCAGTGGAAGACGTTCATCAAGAACGACAAGCGCGTGACCAACGACCCGATGGAGGCCACCTACATCGGCTTCAAGATGTGGACGCAGGCCGTCATGCAGGCCGGCACCACGGACGTCGATGCGGTGCGGCAGGCCATGTACGGCCAGAAGGTGCGCTCGCCGTCGGGCTACGACATCGCCATGCACGCCAACCACCACCTGTCGAAGCCGGTGATGATCGGCGAGATCCAGGCCAACGGCCAGTTCCAGATCGTCAACCAGACAAAGACCGCCATCAAGGCCGACGCCTGGAGCCCGTTCATCCCGGAGAGCGCCAAGCTGACCGCCGACTGGACCTTCCCCTGGGTCTGCGGCAACTGCGCCGAGCCGAAGTACGGCAAGCTGAAGTAAGCGACTGAGACTTGCCCCCATCCTCCCCATCGCTGCGCGATGGGTCCCCTCCTTCCCCCGCTTCGCAAGGGAAGGCAATGTCTCCCTCCCCTGCGAAGCGGGGGAGGGCTGGGGTGGGGGCAGGTGTCGCCGCTTCCCGAAATATCCCGACAGCTCGGACCCCGCCATGCCGTTCGTACGAATGCTGTCCGCGCTTCTGCTCGCGCTGGTTCTGACAACAACCGTCGCCCGCGCCGACGACGCCGCGTTCTCCGCCGCGCTGTCCGGCCTCGCCGCCGACGGCTTCTCGGAAAAGGTTGCCGCCGCCGAGCGTGTCGCCGCCACCGGCGATTCCCGCGCGCTGCCGGTGCTCCAGGCCATGGAGGCCGGCGCCCTGTTCGTGCGCAAGGAGGACGGCAAGGTCGTCACCGGCGCGGTGAACGGGCGCGAGGTTACCATCGCCGACCCGCTGACCGGCGCCGCGCTGGGCACCGTCGCCAGCCGCGACCTGACCAAGGTCACCGTGAACAACGCGCTGCGCAGCGCCATCGCCGCCGCCATCGGCCGGCTCGACCTGACGTCGCCGGACCCGGCGCGCCGCATCGCCGCCGTCGAGAGCATGGCGCGCAACGCCACCCCGGACACCGCCGCCAAGCTGCGCGAGGCGCTGGGCCGCGAAACCGACCCCGGCGTGAAGGTGGTGATCGCCCGTGCCTTCGCCCGCGCCGCGCTGACCAGCCCCGACGCGGCCGAGCGCCTGAAGGCCATCGAGGAACTGTCCTCCGTCCAGACCGCCGAGACGCGCACCCTGGTCGCCCCGCTGGCCAAGGACCCGGATACCAAGGTGCGCGCCGCCGCCGAATCCCTGGTGTCGGTCATCGAGCGCCGCGAGACGCTGACCGCCGGCGCGCTCACGCTGTTCCAGGGGCTGAGCCTCGGCTCGGTGCTGCTGCTGGCCGCGGTCGGCCTTGCCATCACCTTCGGCGTGATGGGCGTCATCAACATGGCGCACGGCGAGATGATCATGCTCGGCGCCTACACCGCCTTCGCGGTGCAGGAGGCGTTCCGCGCCTTCCTGCCGCCGGGCGTCTTCGGCCTCTACCTGATCGTCTCCATCCCCGCGGCCTTCCTGGTCGCCGGCGCCGTCGGCGTGGCGCTGGAGCGCGGCATCATCCGCTTCCTGTACGGCCGGCCGCTGGAGACCATGCTGGCGACCTGGGGCATCTCGCTGATGCTGCAGCAGGTGGTGCGCTCGATCTTCGGCGCGCCGAACAAGGAGGTCGCCAACCCCGCCTGGATGACCGGCGCGTGGGAGGCGCTGCCCGGTCTCGTGCTGACCTGGAACCGCATCGCCATCATCGTCTTCGCGCTGGCGGTGATCGGCGCGCTGGCGGCGACGCTGCGCTGGACCAGCCTCGGCCTGCAGATGCGCGCGGTGACGCAGAACCGCTCCATGGCGGCCAGCATGGGCATCCGCACGGGGTGGGTGGACGCGCTGACCTTCGGCCTGGGTTCCGGTATCGCCGGGGTGGCCGGGGTGGCGCTGTCCCAGGTCGGCAACGTCAGCCCGAACCTGGGGCAGGGCTACATCGTCGACAGCTTCATGGTGGTGGTGTTCGGCGGGGTGGGGAGCCTGTGGGGCGTGCTCGCCGGGGCGCTCAGCCTGGGCGTGGTCAACAAGATCCTCGAGCCGTACGCCGGCGCCATGCTGGGCAAGATCCTGGTGCTGGTCTTCATCATCCTGTTCATCCAGAAGCGCCCGCGCGGCCTGTTCGCGCTCAAGGGCCGCGCGGCGGAGGCATAAAGACATGCGGGACGTGTTCGCATCGGGCCCCCTTCCTCCCATGCTGCGCATGGGCCCCTCCTTCCCCCACTTCGCGGGGGCAGGTTGTAAAGCCCTCCCCCGCGAAGTGGGGAAGGGTTGGGTGGGGGGCCAGCGCCTGAGCTCTCACAAGCGTCGGGAGGCGTAAAATGGGTCCCCTGACTTCCCGTCTCCTGGCGCTGGAATCCCGCCGCGGCTGGTCGGTGTTCATGGGACTGCTGGTGGTGGCCGTCGGTCTGGTGCCGGTGCTGCATCTGACGATGCCGCCGGACTCGGTGTTCCACGTGCCGGCCTACATGGTCAGCCTGCTCGGCAAGTACCTGTGCTACGCGCTGCTGGCGCTGAGCCTCGACCTCGTGTGGGGTTACGCGGGGGCGCTGTCGCTGGGGCACGGGGCGTTCTTCGCGCTGGGCGGCTACTGCATGGGCATGCACCTGATGCGGCAGATCGGCACCCGCGGCGTCTACGGCAACGCCAGCCTGCCGGACTTCATGGTGTTCCTGAACTGGAAGGAGCTGCCCTGGTACTGGTGGGGCTTCGACAACCCGGTCTGGACGCTGCTGATGGTCATCGCCGTGCCGGGCGTGCTGGGCTTCGTCATGGGCTGGTTCGCCTTCCGCTCGCGCATCAACGGCGTCTACTTCTCGATCATCACGCAGGCGATGACCTTCGCGCTGATGCTCGCCTTCTTCCGCAACGAGATGGGCTTCGGCGGCAACAACGGCCTGACCGACTTCAAGGATATCCTGGGCTTCCCCATGCAGGCGGCCGGCACCCGCGTCGGGCTGTACGTCGCCTCGGCGCTGCTGCTGGCGGCGGGGTATCTGGCGGCGCGCTTCATCGTGTCGTCGAAGCTCGGCCGCGTGCTGATGGCGATCCGCGACGCCGAGAGCCGGGTGCGCTTCCTCGGCTACGACGTCACCGCGGCGAAGCTCTTCGTCTTCACCGTCTCGGCGGTGCTGGCCGGACTGGCGGGCGCGCTGTACGTGCCGCAGGTCGGCATCATCAACCCGTCCGAGTTCTCGGCCGCCAACTCCATCGAGGTGGCGATCTGGGTGGCGGTCGGCGGGCGCGGCACGCTGGTGGGCTCGATCCTCGGCGCCTTCACGGTGAATGGGGCCAAGAGCTACTTCACCGGGGCGGCGCCGGAGATCTGGCTGTTCTTCCTGGGCGGCCTCTTCATCATCGTCACGCTGTTCATGCCGAAGGGGCTGATGGGCCTCGCCGGGCAGCTCAAGGGCAAGCTCAAGAAGGGGGGCGTCCCGGTGGCGCAGAACCGCAATGCCTGACGACCAGAGCGTCTCCCTGGCCGAGCCGTCCTACGGCGTCGCCAACGACCCGCACCCGGCGCACGGCTCGATCCTCTACCTGGACGGAGTCAGCGTCGCCTTCGACGGCTTCAAGGCGATCAACAACCTCAGCCTCGTGCTGGCGCCCGGCGAGTTGCGCACCATCATCGGCCCGAACGGCGCCGGCAAGACGACGATGATGGACATCGTCACCGGCAAGACCAAGCCGGACAAGGGCGACGTGCTGTTCGACGGCGGCATCGACCTGACCAAGCTGGACGAGACGCGCATCGCCAACTTAGGGATAGGCCGCAAGTTCCAGAAGCCCACGGTGTTCGAGCACCTGACGGTGTTCGAGAACCTGGAACTCGCCCTGAAATGCGACCGCCGCACCATGAAGACGCTGTTCTTCATGCTGACCCGCGAGCAGGCCCGGCGCATCGACGAGGTGGTGGCGCTGATCCGCCTGGGCGACCGCCTCGGCAGCCCGGCCGGCGCGCTCAGCCATGGGCAGAAGCAGTGGCTGGAGATCGGCATGCTGCTGATGCAGGAGCCGAAGCTCGTCCTGCTCGACGAGCCGGTGGCCGGCATGACGGACGCCGAGACGGAGCGCACCGCCGACCTGATCCTGGAGATCAACCGCGACCGCTCGGTCGTGGTGGTGGAGCACGACATGGAGTTCGTGCGCCGGCTCGGCGCCAAGGTGACGGTTCTGGCCGAGGGCTCGGTTCTGGCCGAGGGCTCGCTGGACACGGTGCAGGCCGACCAGCGCGTGATCGAAGTCTATCTGGGGCGCTGAACCATGCTGACCGTCGAGAACGTGCATCTGTACTACGGCGCCAGCCACGCGCTGCGCGGCGTCTCGCTGGAGGCGCCCAAGGGCGCGGTGACCTGCCTGCTGGGCCGCAACGGCGTCGGCAAGACCAGCACGCTGCGCGCCATCATGGGGCTGGAATCCGCCCGCTCCGGCCGCATCGGCTGGGAAGGGCAGGAGATCGGCAAGCTCGCCACCGCCGACCGGGCGCGGCGCGGCATCGGCTTCGTGCCGCAGGGGCGCGAGATCTTCCCGCGCCTGACCGTGCTGGAGAACCTGCAGACCGGATTCGCCCCGCTGCCAAAGGCGCAGCGCTCGATCCCGGACGAGATCTTCACGCTGTTCCCGGTGCTGAAGGAGATGCTGCACCGCCGCGGAGGCGACCTGTCGGGCGGGCAGCAGCAGCAGTTGGCCATCGCCCGCGCCCTGGTGACCCGTCCGCGCCTGCTGATCCTCGACGAACCGACCGAGGGCATCCAGCCCTCGATCATCAAGCTGATCGGCGAGGTCATCCGGACGCTGGCGGCGCGCGGCGACATGGCGATCCTGCTGGTCGAGCAGTATTTCGACTTCGCACGCGAGCTGGCCGACCGCTTCGCCGTGATGGACCGCGGCGAGATCGTGCTTGCCGGGACGGCCGCCGACATGGTCGAGTCCGACGTGCGTCGCCACTTGACCGTCTGAGGCCGCCCCTTGGCCATCGCCGCCGTGCCCAAGCGCCTGACCATCCATGGCCGCGCGACCGTCGCGTTCGAGCGCGGCCGTCTGGGCGAGGTCTACCACACCGACCCGCTGCGCCTGCTGTTCCCGACGCCGGCCTCCGGCGACCCGCCGACCGCCGTGGTGGTGACCACGTCCGGCGGGCTGGTCGGCGGCGATCGGCTGGAGATCGCGGCCTCGGTGGGCGAGGGGGCGTCCGCCCTGGTCACCGCGCAGGCGGCGGAGAAGTTCTACCGCTCGGCCGGCGAGGACGTGCGGTTCGACGTGCGTCTGGCGGTCGAGGACGGCGGCTGGCTGGAGTGGCTGCCGCAGGAGACCATCCTGTTCGACGCCGCCCGTCTGCGCCGTAGCACGTCGGCGGAGGTGAACAGCACGGGCCGCCTGCTGGCCGGCGAGCTGCTGGTGTTCGGCCGCATCGCGCGCGGCGAGCGCTTCACGCAGGGGCTGGCGCGCGACGCCTGGGAGGTGCGCCGCGACGGCCGGCTGGTGTGGGCCGACGCGCTGCACCTGGACGGTGACGTGGCGGCGCTGCTCGACCATCCCGCGGGCTTTGCCGGGGCGACGGCGTACGGAACCATCGTGTACGTCGGCGCGGACGCCGCCGACCGGCTGGACGCCGCCCGCGCCCTGCTGGAGGACGCGGCGCCGCACGCCGGGGTCACGGTGCTCGGCGAGGTGCTGGTGATCCGGTTGCTGGGGCGGGACGCGCAGCGGCTGCGCGCGGATTTCGGCCGGGCGTGGGCTGGTTTGCGGAAAGCTCTGAACAATTTGCCGGAACGGTTGCCGAGGCTTTGGCATGTCTAGACCTTTGTGACCGTCATCCCCGCGAAGGCGGGGATCCATAATTCTGCGCCGCGCTCGGCTATGGGGACCATGGATCCCCGCCTTCGCGGGGATGGCGAAAAAAGAAATGCGAGAGGGATTGGCACCATGAACCTGACACCGCGCGAAAAGGACAAGCTGCTGGTCGCCATGGCGGCCATGGTGGCGCGCCGGCGCCTGGAACGCGGCGTCAAGCTCAACCACCCGGAGGCGGTGGCGCTCATCACCGACTTCGTGGTCGAGGGCGCCCGCGACGGCAAATCTGTCGCCGAGCTGATGCGCGACGGCGCCTCCGTTCTCACCCGCGAGCAGGTGATGGAGGGCATTCCCGAGATGATCCACGAGATCCAGGTGGAGGCCACCTTCCCCGACGGCACCAAGCTCGTCACCGTCCACAACCCGATCCGCTGAGGTGCGCGCATGATCCCCGGCGAAGTCATCACCGCCCCCGGCGAGATCGAGCTGAACGCCGGCCGTCCCACGGTCACGCTCGACGTCGCCAACACCGGCGACCGGCCGATCCAGGTCGGCTCGCACTATCACTTCCACGAGACCAACACGGCGCTGTCCTTCGACCGCGAGCAGGCGCGCGGCTTCCGCCTGGATATCCCGGCCGGTACCGCCGTGCGCTTCGAGCCGGGGCAGACGCGCACCGTGACGCTCGTCGCCTACACCGGCGCGCGGGTGGTGCACGGCTTCAACGGCAAGATCAACGGCGCGCTCTGAGGGGGACGGACCATGGCTCATCGCATCGAGCGCGCCGAGTACGCCGCGCACTACGGCCCGACCACCGGCGACCGCGTCCGCCTCGCCGACACCGACCTCATCATCGAGGTCGAGCGCGACCACACCATCCCCGGCGAGGAGGTGAAGTTCGGCGGCGGCAAGGTGATCCGCGACGGCATGGGGCAGGGGCAGGCGACGCGCGCCGAGGGGGCGGTGGACACCGTCATCACCAACGCGCTGATCCTCGACCACTGGGGCATCGTCAAGGCCGACATCGGCCTGAAGGACGGCCGCATCGCCGGCATCGGCAAGGCCGGCAACCCCGACGTCCAGCCGGGTGTCACCATCGTCATCGGCCCCGGCACCGAGGTGATCGCCGGCGAGGGCAAGATCGTCACCGCCGGCGGCATCGACAGCCACATCCACTTCATCTGCCCGCAGCAGGTGGACGAGGCGCTCTATTCCGGCGTCACCACCATGCTGGGCGGCGGCACCGGTCCGGCGGCCGGCACCAACGCCACCACCTGCACGCCGGGGCCGTGGCACATGGCGCGGATGCTCCAGGCCGCCGAGGGGCTGCCGATCAACCTGGGCTTCTTCGGCAAGGGCAACGCCAGCCGTCCCGACGCGCTCATCGAACAAATCGTCGCCGGCGCCTGCGGCCTCAAGCTGCACGAGGACTGGGGCACCACGCCCAAGGCCATCGACACCTGCCTCACCGTCGCCGACCAGCACGACGTGCAGGTGGCGATCCACACCGACACGCTGAACGAGTCCGGCTTCGTCGAGGACACCATCGCCGCCTTCAAGGGCCGCACCATCCACGCCTTCCACACCGAGGGCGCGGGCGGCGGCCACGCGCCGGACATCATCAAGGTGGCGGGCCTGCCCAACGTGCTGCCGTCCTCCACGAACCCGACGCGCCCGTTTACCGTCAACACGGTGGACGAGCACCTGGACATGCTGATGGTGTGCCACCACCTCAGCCCGCGCATCCCCGAGGACGTCGCCTTCGCCGAGAGCCGCATCCGCCGTGAGACCATCGCGGCCGAGGACATCCTGCACGACCTCGGCGTCTTCTCCATGCTGTCCAGCGACAGCCAGGCCATGGGCCGGGTCGGCGAGGTGGTGATCCGCACGTGGCAGACCGCGCACAAGATGAAGGTGCAGCGCGGCCGCCTGCCGGGCGAAACCGGCGAGAACGACAACGCGCGGGCGAAGCGCTACATCGCCAAGTACACCATCAACCCGGCGCTGGCGCACGGCATCGCGCAGCACGTGGGCTCGGTCGAGGTGGGGAAGCTGGCCGATCTGGTGATCTGGTCGCCGGCCTTCTTCGGGGTGAAGCCGGATATGGTGCTGAAATGCGGCACCATCGCCGCGGCACCCATGGGCGACCCGAATGCCTCCATCCCGACGCCGCAGCCGGTGCACTACCGCCCGATGTTCGGCGCCTTCGGAAAGGCGATGCCGGCCAGTTCGGTGACCTTCGTCAGCGCCGCGGCGCTGGACGCCGGGGTGGGCGGCCGGCTCGGCCTGACGCGTCCACTGCTGGCGGTGCAGGGCTGCCGCAGCATCGGCAAGGCGGGGATGATCCACAACAACGCCACGCCGCACATCGAGGTCGATCCCGAGACCTACGAGGTGCGCGCCGACGGCGAGCTGCTGATCTGCGAGCCCGCCGCGGTGCTGCCGATGGCGCAGCGCTACTTCCTGTTCTGAGGTGCCGATGAGACGCGCGACCGCGGTGCACGCCGCCGGCTCCTGGCCTGAAGGGCAGGCCACCGGCAGCGTCACCCTGACCTACGACGACCGCTTCCGCCGCCGCGTGCGGCTGACCGACGACGCGGGGGAGGCGTTCCTGCTCGACCTCGCCCGCGCGCAGGTGCTCAACGAGGGCGACGGGCTGGAACTGGACGGCGGCGGGTGCCTCCGCGTGCGCGCAGCGCCGGAACGGCTGGCCGAGGTGCATTGCCATGGGGAAGGCGAACTGGCGCGGGTGGCGTGGCATCTCGGAAACCGGCACCTGCCGGTGGAGATCGGTCGCGGCATCGTGCGGCTGCGCTGGGACCACGTGATCGTCGACATGCTGCACGGGCTGGGCGCGCACGTACACGAGGTGATGGCGCCGTTCACGCCGGAGCAGGGGGCGTATTCGGGTGGCGGCGTGCATCACCATCATGACCACGATCATGAGCACTGACGCTTGCCCCCACCCCTTGCCCCTCCCCCGCTTCGCAGGGGAGGGGGACAAAGCCCTCCCCTGCGAAGCGGGGGAGGGAGGGGACCCGCGCGAAGGCGCGGGGAGGGTGGGGGCAAGTGAGGCGGCGGGTTTGCTCCGTCTCCTCGCGTGGCTCAGCCCGTCATTCCCGATCGGCGGCTACACCTACTCGCACGGCGTGGAGCAGGCGGTGGAGGCGGGCTTCGTGCGCGACCGCGCCTCGCTGTCCGATTGGGTCGCCTTCATCCTCGAACACGGCGCCGGACGTTCGGACGCCGTGCTGTTCGCCGCCGCCCACCGCGCCGTCGAAGCCGGTGACGAACCGGCTTTCGTCCGGGCGCTCGAACGCGCCGACGCGCTGCGCGGCAGCCGTGAGATGGCGCTGGAGTCCTCCGCCCAGGGCACCGCGTTCCTGTCCACCGTCGCCGCCGCGTGGCCGCTGCCCGGCCTGGAGCGCTGGCAATCCATCATCGACGCCGAACGCCGCCCGCCGGCGCACGCCGTCGCCGTCGCGCTGTGCGCCGCGCTGGCCGGCATCCCGCTCGGCGCCGCGCTCGCCGGCTTCCTGCACGCCGTGGCGGCGAACCTCGTCTCCGCGGGCGTCCGGCTCGTTCCCCTCGGCCAGACGGACGGGCAGCGCGCGCTCGCCGCTTTGGAACCCGTCGCCGCCCGCGTCGCCGTTTGGGCCCAGACCGCGTCGCCCGACGACCTCGGCAGCCGCGCGCCGATGGTCGATTGGACCTCCATGACCCACGAAACCCAGTACACGAGGCTGTTCCGCTCATGACGCTCGCCGCATCCCCGATCACCAAGAGCCATTCCGGACCGCTGCGCGTCGGCATCGGCGGGCCGGTCGGCTCCGGCAAGACCGCGCTTACCGACGCGCTGTGCAAGCGCATGCGGGAGGGCTGGGAGGTCGCCGCCATCACCAACGACATCTACACCAAGGAGGACGCGCAGTTCCTCACCCGCTCCGGCGCGCTGGCGCCCGAGCGCATCATGGGCGTGGAGACCGGCGGCTGCCCGCACACCGCCATCCGCGAGGACGCCTCCATCAACCTCGCCGCGGTCGACGAGATGGTGAAGCGCTTCCCCGACCTGGATCTGATCTTCATTGAATCGGGCGGCGACAATCTGGCCGCGACCTTCTCGCCGGAGCTGGCGGACATCACGATCTACGTCATCGACGTCTCGGCCGGCGACAAGATCCCGCGCAAGGGCGGGCCGGGCATCACCCGCTCCGACCTGCTGGTGATCAACAAGATCGACCTCGCCCCGCTGGTCGGCGCCAGCCTGGAGGTGATGGACCGCGACGCCCGCAAGATGCGGGGCGAGCGGCCCTTCCTGTTCTCCAACCTGAAGAGCGGGCAGGGGCTGGACGACATCATCCGCTTCATCGTCAGCGCCGGGGGCCTGCCCGAGCCGGGTTGATACGCCTCTGGCCGTAGTACACAGGCCTTTGGTCAGATTGACTTGTTCGGCGAAGGGGCGGCAGGGTGCGGGCATGGCCCGCCTCGCACTCGACCCCTTCACCCCCGAACAGCCGCTCAAGGTCGCGCAGCAGTACGTCGCGCTGATCCACAACGTGCTGGAGCGCCGCAACGACCTGGACGCGGAGCACGTGCGCCGGGTCGAGCAGACCATGGAACTCATCGCCAACCGCGTCGTCGCCGAGGTGCGCTACGACGCCGAGCGGCTGATGTACCTGGCCGAGCGCGCGGCCTCCGACGGCTTTCCGGTGCACGAGCAGCTGATCGAGGTGGCCGCCGAGCACGAGGCGGAGATCAAGCGCCTCGGCAACGAGGTCATCCGCGAGTACAAGGCGCTGTCGCGCAAGCTGCAGATGCCGCAGAAGGTGCAGGCGGTGGTGCGCGACGTCACCGAGGCGGCGGAGCGTTTCCAGGACGAGTGGCTGACCATCATCCGCCAGATGCGCCACCGCGCGCTGGCCATCGGCCGCCGCCGCGTGCCCGACCTGACGCTGGTGGTGGCGGGCGAGCTGTACACCGCCGCTCTGGCCGAGGCCGGCGGCGCGCCGGAAGAAATGTCGCTGCGCCCCAGCATCGCCGGCGACATGATCGTCTACGAGATGATCATCCCGGTTGCCCGCGACCTGCTGGAGGACACGTTCCGGCTCGCCGCCATGGTCGATGCCATGCACGACCACGTGGAAAACATGGCGCCGCACCTGTGCGGCGGTCTCGCCTTGAGGTTCGTCGCCCGTGACCATGCTGCCTGACCATTACCTCGCCCTCGCCCGCGAGGCGCTGGCCTCGCCGCAGGCGGGAGAGCCGCACTGGCGCGCCGCGACCCGCTTCGCCTACGACGCGGTGTTCCTGACCGTGGCGGCGGCGGTGGACCTCGACCCCACCACCTTCGCCGGCAACACCCGCGCCGTGCGCGAGGCGCTGACGGCGGCCGACACCGCCTCGGCGCCGGCCTTCATCCGGCTGGCGCGGCGGCACTGGAACACGCTGTGGCTGGCCAGCCTGCGCGCCGAGCGCGGCTTGGAAGAACCGGTGTCGCACGCCGAAGCGAAGCTCAGCGTCGCGCTTGCCGAACGGGTTCTGGCCGCCCGCACCGCGGGCCTGCAGTAAAACCTCAGTGGTCGTGAATATAATGGCGCAGCTGCGGTCCGCGGTGGTGCCAGCCTCGCCTGTCGAACCTTCGAAGGTATCAACCGTGACTGCGGCGATGCGCCGCGATTTGTCGAGGTGGTAGCCGGAATGGTGTAGGCGAATACCGTATCATCACGGGTTTTATGCTTTATCGCTTTGGTCATATAGAACCTCTTCAGTGAAGAGGTTGGTATCGAGTGCGACTACATTCTCAACCCAGCCCAAAGAGTAAACACCATGGGGATGGGTATGTCTGGACGGGGCAATCCGAACTTGACCGGAGGCGGGCAGCACCGGGTGCTGATCGTCGAGGACGAGCATCTCGTGGCCATGTCGCTGTCGCTGATGATGGAAGACCTCGACCATGCCGTGTGCGCCGTCGCCCCGACGGGGGCCGCGGCCATCGAGGCGGCGGGCGCGCACCGGCCCGATCTGGCGCTGATCGACGTCGGTCTGCGCGGCGGCATGGACGGCATCGAGACGGCCGGCGTGCTGCGCGGCATGGGCATCCCCTCGATCATCCTGTCCGGAGAATCCTCACCGGAAGCGGTGGAGCGGGCCAGCCGGGCCGCCGTCCTCGACTACGTCCAGAAGCCCTACACCCTCGACCGCCTGCGCGTCGCGCTGGCGAAGGTGGACGCGCAATGACTGACGAGCGCCGGCCCACGCCCAAGGCACCGGGAAACAAGAACAAACCAATCCTGAGAATCACGATGCCCGAGACGACGTCCGTTGAGTTGACCGCGCGCGACCTTCTGGCCGCGCTTCGCCGTTTCAAGAAGGGCGACTTCTCCGTCCGCCTGCCGCTGCATCTGACGGGCATCGACGGCGAGATCGCCGAAGCCTTCAACGACGTGGTCGAGCTGAACGAGCAGATGACCGAGGAGTTCGGCCGCCTCAGCTCGGTGGTGGGTAAGGAAGGCAAGATCAGCCAGCGCGCCAAGCTCGGCGGCGCCACCGGCAAGTGGGAGAAGTGCGTCGATTCGGTCAACACGCTCATCGGCGACCTCGTGCAGCCGACCAACGAGGTGGCGCGCGTGATCGGCGCGGTGGCGAAGGGCGACCTGTCGCAGACCATGCTGCTGGAGATCGACGGGCGCCCGCTGCGCGGTGAGTTCCTGCGCATCGGCAAGATCGTGAACACCATGGTGGGCCAGCTCAACAGCTTCGCCAGCGAGGTGACCCGCGTGGCCCGCGAGGTGGGTACGGAGGGCAAGCTGGGCGGTCAGGCCCGCGTGGAAGGCGTGGCCGGCACGTGGAAGGACCTCACCGACAACGTGAACGCCATGGCGGCCAACCTGACCGCCCAGGTGCGCAACATCGCCGACGTGACGACCGCGGTGGCGAACGGCGACCTGTCGAAGAAGATCACCGTCGATGTGAAGGGCGAGATCCTTGAGCTGAAGAACACCATCAACATCATGGTGGACCAGCTCGGCTCCTTCGCCTCGGAAGTGACGCGCGTCGCCCGCGAGGTCGGCACCGAAGGCCGCCTGGGCGGTCAGGCGGTGGTGAAGGGAGTGGCCGGCACGTGGAAGGACCTGACCGACAACGTCAACCTGATGGCGACGAACCTGACCGCGCAGGTCCGCAACATCGCTGAGGTGACGACGGCCGTTGCGAAGGGCGACCTGTCGAAGAAGATCACGGTGGACGTGAAGGGCGAGATCCTGGAGCTGAAGAACACCATCAACACGATGGTGGACCAGCTCGGCTCCTTCGCCTCGGAAGTGACCCGCGTCGCCCGCGAGGTGGGCACCGAGGGCAAGCTGGGCGGTCAGGCGCAGGTCGAGGGCGTGGCCGGCACGTGGAAGGACCTCACCGACAACGTGAACGCCATGGCGGCGAACCTGACCAACCAGGTCCGCAACATCGCCGAGGTGACGACCGCCGTGGCGAACGGCGACCTGTCGAAGAAGATCACCGTCGATGTGAAGGGAGAGATTCTGGAGCTGAAGAACACCATCAACACGATGGTGGACCAGCTCAACAGCTTCGCCTCGGAGGTGACGCGCGTTGCGCGCGAGGTGGGTTCGGAAGGCAAGCTGGGCGGTCAGGCGCAGGTGAAGGGCGTCGCCGGCACGTGGAAGGACCTCACGGACTCGGTGAACCTGATGGCGGCGAACCTGACGGGTCAGGTGCGCAACATCGCCGAGGTGACGACGGCGGTGGCGAACGGCGACCTGTCGAAGAAGATCACCGTCGATGTGAAGGGCGAGATCCTGGAGCTGAAGAACACCATCAACACGATGGTGGACCAGCTCAACAGCTTCGCCTCGGAGGTGACCCGCGTCGCCCGCGAGGTGGGTACAGAAGGCCGCCTGGGCGGTCAGGCCCGCGTGGAAGGCGTGGCCGGCACGTGGAAGGACCTGACCGACAACGTCAACCTGATGGCGACGAACCTGACCGCGCAGGTCCGCAACATCGCCGAGGTGACGACGGCGGTGGCCAAGGGCGACCTGTCGAAGAAGATCACGGTGGACGTGAAGGGCGAGATCCTCGAGCTGAAGAACACCATCAACATCATGGTGGACCAGCTCAACAGCTTCGCTTCGGAAGTGACGCGCGTGGCGCGCGAGGTGGGTTCGGAAGGCAAGCTGGGCGGTCAGGCGCAGGTGGAAGGCGTCGCCGGCACGTGGAAGGACCTGACCGACAACGTCAACCTGATGGCGGCGAACCTGACGGGTCAGGTGCGCAACATCGCCGAGGTGACGACCGCGGTGGCGAACGGCGACCTGTCGAAGAAGATCACGGTGGACGTGAAGGGCGAGATCCTGGAGCTGAAGAACACCATCAACACGATGGTGGACCAGCTCGGCTCCTTCGCCTCGGAAGTGACCCGCGTCGCCCGCGAGG
>Ga0196970_1000223_pt1 | contig 83395 bp, 87 predicted proteins | sample S1v_513CmetaG_FD_148672 | JGI IMG/M metagenome (GOLD analysis project Ga0196970, IMG submission 148672) | Soil microbial communities from Anza Borrego desert, Southern California, United States - S1+v_5-13C | ecosystem: Environmental > Terrestrial > Soil > Desert | place: USA: California...
CAGGCCCCCCAACCCAACGCCCAGGCCCAAACCCGGCCAAACGCCGAGGCCCCCCGGCCCAGCGCCGAGGCCCAGCCCAACGCCGAGGCCCAGCCCAACGCCGAGGCCCGCCCCGACGCCCAGCCCCTGGCCAGGCCCACCGGCCCGCAGCCCGAGCCCCCGGCCCCACAGCAGGCCCAACCCGCCCCACCCCAGTCGCAGGCCACTGGGGCCCCGGAGTCCAGCCAGACCAGCAGCAGCCAGCCCCAGGCCCCGCGGGCCGAGGTTCAGCAGCCCCAGCCCACCCTGCAGCCCCCCGTGGCCCAGGTGCGGGCAGAGGCGGGCCAACCCCCGCTCATGTGGATCCCCATTCCCCTGGAGAACGGCAAGCAAGGGTGGGCTCAGCTCCAGGTCCAGGAAGGCGAAACCTCCGCCAGCAAGACCGGCAAGGCCCAGCACCAGGTCCGCCTCTGGTGGGAGACGCCGAACATTGGGCAGGTCCAGGTGACGCTAGACGCCTCCGGCGAGTCGCTCACCGCCCTCTTCACCGTGCTCATGGCCTCGATTCGCCAGGGAATGGAGAAGGGGCTTCCCGACCTCCAGACCCGCCTGACCGCCGCCGGGTTTGACGAGGTGAAGGTCGGCTGCCGCCAGGCGCTACCCGGTGAGCAGATCGGTCCCGTGGTTGAGCAGGAGCCGACCACGCGGCTCGATCGCCGCCTGTAGGAGGTCACCATGCAAGACCAACCCAAGGAGAAGCAGAGACCGAGGGGGCAGAAGGCAGCCGTCGCCCTTGGCTACGACCCAGCGAAGGACAACGCCCCCCGGATCATTGCGGCGGGCAAGGGCGAGCTGGCCGAAGCGCTCCTCGCCATGGCCGAGAAGCACAAGGTGCCGATCTACACCGATCACCCGCTGGCCAACGCCCTGGTGAAGCTGGAGATCGGTGCCTACGTTCCCCCTGAGCTCTACGCCGCCATTGCCGAGGTCCTCGCCTTCCTCTGGAGCATGGAGCGGGATCAGGCCCGCCTGAAGGAGGGACTGCGGCCATGATCCTCGGAACCGGCGTAGACCTGATCGAGATCGAACGGATCGAGCAGGCGCTTCAGCGGCATGGCGACCGATTCCTGCGCCGGCTCTTCACCCCTGCCGAGATCGCCTATGCCACCTCCAGCGAGGTGCACGCCACCCGGCGCCTGGCGGCCCGCTTCGCCGCCAAGGAGGCAACCCTCAAGGCCTTTGGCTCCGGCCTACGCAACGTGAAATGGACCGACATGGAAGTGCAACGGGACACCCTGGGGAAACCTACCCTCCGACTCTCCGGCCGTCTGGCCGAGATTGCCGCAGAGAGAGGGGTCACGGCGCTCCACCTCTCCCTCTCACACTCCAAAGATTATGCAATCGCACAGGTGGTGGCTGAACGATGAAAGTGGTTTCCGGGGAGCAGATGCGCTCCATTGAGAACCGGGTCTTCGACCGGTATGGCCTCTCCTCATCCATTGTCATGGAGTTGGCCGGACGGCAGGTGGCCGTTGTGGCCCAGCGAATGCTCCAGGAGCATCCCGGCCCGACCGTGGTCGTCTGCGGCAAGGGCAACAACGGTGGCGATGGCCTCGTGGCGGCCCGCTGGCTTCGCCACTGGGGCTACAACGTCTCCGCTGTCGTCTGGTCCTCGTTCGATGACCTGCCCGGCGATGCCTCCACAGCGCTCCACGCTGCCCGCATGGCCGGTGTACCGATCCTGATGCCCGCCCAGGCCCATGACGCCCTCCAGAACGCCTCCCTCGTGATCGATGCCGTCCTCGGCACCGGCACCAACGGTTCCGCCCGCGGCCAGGCCGCCGAGGCGATCAAGCTGATCAACGCCGCCCGCCGCCCCGTGCTGGCAGTCGACATGCCCTCCGGCATCGCCACCGACACGGGCCGGGTGGAAGGGCCAGCCGTCCGGGCCGACGTGACCGTCACCTTCGGCCTGCCGAAGCTGGGCCTCTTCCAGTTCCCCGGGGCCGACTTGGCCGGCAAGGTGATCGTGGTGGATATCGGCCTGGCCCATGGGGCGGTCGAAGCCGAGGATATCACCGTGCAGCTCTCCCGGGTAGCCATGCTCCGGGATTGGCTCCCCGGTTACAGCCGTGACGCCCACAAGGGCACCCGCGGCCGGGTCCTGGTCGCCGCCGGCTCCCGCGGCATGACCGGCGCAGCAGCCCTGGCCGGCGAAGCCGCCCTGCGGGTGGGCGCCGGCCTGGTCACCGTCGCCTCGCCAGAGCACTCCCAGCCCGTGGTCGCCGCAATCCGCCCCGAGTTCATGACCCTGGCGATCCCCGAGTCCGCCGAGGGCGGTTTCGCCCTCGCCGCCGCCGACCTCTTCCTCCGGCGGTCGGCCAAGGCGGACGCCCTTGCCGTCGGCCCCGGCCTCGGGGTAGATGGCGAGACCCAGCAGTTCGCCCGGGCCGTGGTGGCCGGTGCCACCGCCCCCCTCGTGCTCGATGCCGATGCGATCAAGGCCTTCGCCGGGCGGCCCGAACTCCTGGCCGACGCCCCGGTCCCCCTGGTCCTGACCCCGCACCCCGGCGAAATGGCCCACCTGCTCGGCCTCTCCGTGGAGGCGGTCCAGGACGATCGCTTCGCCGCCGTCCGCCGTGCGGCCGATGTGACCAAGGCGGTCGTCCTGCTGAAGGGCGCCTTCACCCTGATCGCTGAACCGGGCGGCCATGTCTACATTAACCCGACTGGAAACCGTGCGCTCGGCACCGGCGGTTCCGGCGACGTGCTGACCGGGATTATCGCCGGTCTGCTGGCACAGGGGCTCGGCGCCCCCGAGGCCGCCACGGTCGGCGCCTACCTGCACGGCATGGCCGGCGACCGGTTGGCCGAACGCCTGGGCTACGACGGGATTCTGGCCGCAGACCTGGCCGCCGAACTGCCCTCTGTGCAGCGGGACCTGCGCCGCGGCGTGAAGGATAGCATTGAGGTGCTCTGGAGTTAGAGGAGGCTGGCTGCCATGAACCTGGATCGTATGCGTCCCACCTGGGCTGAGATCGACCTGTCTGCGATCGCTCGGAACGTGGCAGCCCTCCGGTCTGTCTCAAAGGCCCCCCATTTTATGGCCGTGGTCAAGGCGAACGGGTATGGCCATGGGGCCGTCCAGGTCGCCAAGACCGCCCTGGAGTCCGGCGCCGACTGGCTCGGGGTTGCCACCGTGGAGGAGGGGGTAGAGCTCCGCCGGGCGGGAATCACCGCCCCCATTCTCGTCCTGGGCCTTGTGGTCCCAGGCCAGGCCGACACCGTCATTATGTACGATCTCTCCGTAGCGCTCTTCGACCTCGGCCTCGCCAGGGCGTTGAGCCAGTGGGCCCGCCCGATCATGCGCAAAGCCAAGGTGCACCTGAAGGTGGACACCGGCATGAGCCGGGTCGGCCTCCCGCCTGGGAAGCTGGCCCGCATGGCTGAACTGCTGGCGGCCCTTCCCGGCCTGGAGGTGGAGGGGGTCTTTACCCACTTCGCCGCCGCCGACGAACCGGAAAATGACTACACCGCCCAGCAGATCGAACGATTCAACGCCGCCCTGGCGGAACTGGCGGAGGCGGGTATCCGCCCGGCCATTCGCCATGCGGCCAACTCAGCGGGGCTGCTGCTCCACCCGGAGGCAGACTACGACCTGGTCCGCGGGGGGATCGCCCTGTACGGCCTGCCCCCCGACCCCGCGGTCACCTGGCCGGTGGACCTGACCCCCGCCCTCACCTGGAAGACCCGGGTGGGCCAGGTGAAGCGGGTGGAGGCGGGGACCCCCGTCTCCTACGGCTGCACCTACCGCACCACCGGCGAGGAGCAGATCGCGACCCTGCCCGTAGGCTACGCCGACGGCCTCTTCCGGCTCCTCTCCAACAAGGGGCAGGTGCTGATCCAGGGGCGGCGGGCGCAGATTATCGGGCGAATCTGCATGGACCAGACCCTGATCCGCGTTCCAGACGAGATCCAGGCCAAGGTGGGCGATGAGGTGGTCCTGATTGGCCGCCAGGGCGACGAAGCGATTACGGCCAGCGAAATGGCTGGCTGGATTGGGACCATTAACTACGAGGTGCTCTGCGCAGTATCGGGTCGTGTGCCGCGGATCTACAGGGATGGAAACCCACCCAAATAGGTATCCTCTTACCCGGTAGGTTCTTTTGACCATTCCTTCGGGCGGTGTATAGAATAACAGAGAAGCCGTCTACCAGGAGGTGGCTCCATGGCAATTTCAAAGCGCATCGTGCTCACGGTCCCCGAATCCTTGCTGCAGCAGGTGGACGGCTTGGCCGCCATGGAGCGAGTCGACCGCAGCGCACTGATCCGTGAAGCGGTGCGCATCTACGTCGAAGAAAGGAAGAAACGGGACTTGCTCGAGCAGATGAAGCTCGGTTATCAAGAGATGGCCGGCCTCAACCTGACTCTCGCCGAGGAAGGTCCGGTCTTTGAGATCGGCAAGCTGCCATGAGCGGTCTCGGGCGCATGAACAGACCAACCAATATCCGGCGGGGCGATGTCTTCTACGCCGATCTGAGCCCGGTGATTGGCTCGGAGCAGGGTGGGGTCCGGCCGGTGCTGATTCTCCAGAACGACGTCGGCAACAAATACAGCCCTACCGTGATCGTATCGGCCATCACCAGCCAGATCGAGAAGGCGAAGCTCCCGATCCACGTGGAGTTGAACGGGGAGACCTACGGCCTGGAGCGGGACTCGGTGATCCTGCTGGAGCAGGTCCGCACCATTGACAAGCGGCGCTTGCGTGAGCGGGTCACCCGACTCGATGGCGAGATCATGAGGCTAGTGGATGAGGCTCTGTTGATCAGTCTTGGCTTGAAGGACTTCTGATTCATGCGGCGACCTGCCAGGCCCGGGCGCCCCGGAAAGGTGCCCGGGCCTTCTGCAGCTAATCAGTTTATGGGGCGAATATTTAGGGGAGTGTAGGAGGGTCATCTGATCATGAAGCCGTTGATTGGAATAACGCCGTGTGCCCTGCTGGAGGTTCCACAGCGCGACTGGATCTATAACCCGCACGACTACTCACGTGCCGTGCAGCGGGCTGGCGGGATCCCTGTGCTCCTGCCCTTTGTCGAGACCGACGAGGCGGCGGCCGAGGTACTCGCCCGGGTAGACGGCCTCCTGCTCTCGGGCGGCGAGGATCTGGACCCGCTCCTCTTCGGGGAGATGCCCCACCCGCAGACCGGGGCGATCGATCCGCTGCGGGACACCTCCGAACTGGCCTATGCCCGGGTCGCCATGGCCCAGGAGAAGCCGGTGCTCGGTATCTGCCGGGGGCACCAGGTCCTGGCCGTCGCCTTCGGCGGCACCCTCTGGCAGGACATCCCCTCCCAGTTGCCCCAGGCCATGAAGCATGCGGCGGCCCTGCCTTCGCAGCCCAAGTGGTACCCGACCCATCCGGTCAGAATCGAACCGGAGACCAGGCTGGCGGCCCTGCTCGGCACCAGTACCCGGGTGAACAGCCGGCATCATCAGTCGGTGAAGGATCTGCCCCCTGGCTGGGTCCTGAGCGCCACCGCGCCAGATGGTGTCATTGAGGCGATGGAGCACCCAACCGCGCGGTTCGCCCTCTCGGTTCAGTGGCACCCGGAGAACTTCCAGGGCCGCGACTTCAACTTTGACACCCTCTTCCGTGCCTTTGTAGACGCATCCAAGTAGGAGGATGAGATCATGGCGATCGTGGTGGAACTGACCCGCGGCCCGCTCGTGGAGTCTCTGTTCCGGGGGCATGCGGCGGTGGTGGACAGCACCGGACGCGTGCTCTTCGCCGTTGGCGACCCGCAGTTTGTCACCTTCTGGCGCTCTTCGGCCAAGCCGATTCAGGCTATGCCCGTGGTGACCAGCGGCGCCGCCGACTCCTTCGGCTACACCCCGAAGCACCTGGCCCTCTTCTGCGCCTCCCACAACGCCGAGTCGGTCCACACCGAAACCGCGCTGGATGCGCTCCAGCGGGCCGGCCTAGGGCCGGAGTACCTGCAGTGCGGCGCCCACTACCCCTACGACAAGGCGACCGCCGAAGCCATGAAGGCGGCGGGCGAGGAGCCCGGAAAGATCCACTCCAACTGCTCCGGCAAGCATTCCGGCATGCTGGCCCTGTGTCAGCACCTGGGGCTCCCGGTCGATGACTACCTGAACCCCGCCTCTGAAGTGCAGCAGGTGATCCTCGCCTCGGTCGCCAGGAGCTGCGCCATTGCCAGGGAGCAGATCGCGATCGGGGTAGACGGCTGCGGCGTGCCCGTCTTCGGCATGCCCCTGGCCAACATGTCCTTCGCCTTCGCCCGCCTTGCAGACCCGGAGCGCATGCCCGAGGGGCAGCAGGCGGCCGCCCGGCGCATGCGGGACGCCATGCTGGAGCACCCTTACATGGTCGCTGGCCGCGGCCGGATCTGCACCGAGATCATGAGCCTGCCGGGCAAGCGCTGGGTCGCCAAGTCCGGTGCAGAGGGCGTCTACTCGGTCGGCATCCTCCCGGAGGCGGTGGCGGCGTCGCCGCTGCTCCAGCAGGTGGGCGCCGTGGGCGGCATTGGGATCACGGTCAAGGTGGAGGACGGCCATACCGATACCCGGCATCTCATGATCGTCGAGATCATGCGCCAGCTGGGCCTCCTGACCAGCGATGACCTGGCCGCCCTCGCCAAGTACCGGCCCGCCCCGATCACCAACTGGGCTGGCAAGGTGGTAGGCGAGAAGCGGATCGCCTTCACCCTCCAGCCGGTGGAAGGGGTGCAACTCGGGTGAGATTGGAGCAGTTTCGGGCGGCTGAGTCGGTTGTCCGCCGCTTCTTCCCGGTCACGCCCCTGATCCAGGCACCCCGGTTGAGCGAGCTGCTCGGCACGGAGGTCTGGCTGAAGCTCGACTCCCTGACCCCGATTCGGACCTTCAAGATCCGGGGCGCCCTGAACAAGCTGCAGTCCCTGGCGGAGAGCGGTCAGGCCGGCGGCGTGATGACCGCCAGCGCTGGCAACCACGGCCTGGCCGTGGCCCGTGCCGCCCGGCTCTTCGGCCGCCCCGCCGTGGTGGTGGTGCCCGAGGGGGCAAACCCGCAGAAGGTGGCGCTGATCACCGCCGAGGGCGCCCGCGTCGTGCACTACGGCCAGGACTACCAGGCCGCCTTCGAGCACTGCCTGGCGATCGGCCAGGCGGAGGGGCTCACCCTGGTCCACGCCTACGACGACGCCGACGTGATCGCCGGCCAGGGGACGATCGGGCTGGAGTTGGCCGATTCCGGTCTCGCGTTTGACACGGTGCTTATGGGGATCGGAGGCGGCGGGCTGATCAGCGGCGTGGCGACGGCGCTGAAGCTCGCCATGCCCGGTGTCCGGGTGATCGGCGTCCAGCCCGAAGGGGCAGACTCCATGATCCGCTCCGTGCGCGAGGGGCGCATTGTGGAGCTGGCGAAGGTCTCCACGATCGCAGATGGGCTGGGCGCAAGAAGGCCGGGCCAGCATACCCTGGCCTTGACCCAGCGGTATGTGGATCAGCTCCTCCCAGTCAGCGACGACGATCTCTGGGCCGCCATGCGCACCCTGTTGCGGGCAGAGCGGATCGTCGCTGAGCCCGCCGGCTCCGCGGGCACCGCCGCCCTCCTGCGCCATGGGGCAAGCGGGCTGGGTCGGATCGTGATCATGGTGACCGGGGCCAATATTGCCGATTCCGTCCTCGAACAGGTCATGGCTTGACGTAGAAGAGCCTTCCGATTAGTCTAAAAGTTGGCCGGGACCGCGCTGCAACCGCGCGGCCTGGACCTTGACCAACAGGAGGGCCGCCCATGCTGCGGACCATGTTCAAGTCCAAGATCCATCGGGCTACCGTGACCGAGGCGAACCTGAACTATGCAGGCTCCATTACGATCGATTCCGACCTGCTGAAGGCCGCCGATATCCTGGAGTACGAGCAGGTCGCCGTGGTGAACATCAATAACGGGGCTCGCTTCGAGACCTATACAATCGCAGGGGCGCCGGGCTCCGGGATCATCTGCCTGAACGGGGCAGCGGCCCGACTCGCCCAGCCGGGCGACCTGGTGATCATTATCACCTACGCCCAATTGAATGCGGCGGAGCTGGCGAACCACCAGCCCACCGTTGTGCAGGTGGATCGGCAGAACCGGATCGTACCACAGCCCGTGCACGCTTAGCACCCAAAGAGCCCGGCGGCCTCCCCGCCGGGCTCCGCTTATTTCCCAGCCCTTCCGATCGCGACCCGGCTCTTTCCGGTGGCTGGGCTCTGTTACCGGTTGCACCCGTAGACAGAGGGAATCACCGGGAATCAACTGGAATCACCGCCGATCACCGGGAATCAACCGGAGTGATCCTGTTGCTCCTGGTTCCACCTGGTTGCAAAGGGCCGTTACGGCTTACAACCGCCTGCATTTGGGCCTCGCGCGCGTGCGGGATTCCCGCCGATCATCGATCGATTCAGCGCATCACCGGGAATCACCGAGGATCACCGGGAATCGTCGGGGATTGCCGGGAATCACCGGGAATCAACCCGAATTCGCCGGCGGTGCCGATTTGATCTGCCCAATTCGCGGCCATGACCGGCCGAAAAGCGTTTGCGCCGCTCTACTTCGCCAGTTGGCCGTGCCTGGGGCAGGAGACCATGTGGTCATTCACCATGCCTACCGCCTGCATGAAGGCATAGCAGATCGTCGAGCCGACAAACTTAAACCCACGCTTCTTCAGGTCGCGGCTCATGGCGTCCGACTCCGGCGTTGTGGCCGGGACCTCGCTCATTGCCTTCCGGCTGTTCTGAATCGGGCGCCCGCCCACAAAGCGCCATATGTAGGCGTCAAACGAGCCGAACTCCTCAGTCACCCGGAGAAAGGCCTGGGCGTTGGCAACCGCAGCCTGGATCTTCAGGCGGTTGCGGACAATCCCGGGATCGTTCATGAGTGCGTCCTGCTGCTGCACTGTAAACTGCGCCACCTGGGCGGGATCAAACCCCGCGAAGGCCCGACGGTAGCCATCGCGCCGGTGGAGGACCGTCCGCCAGCTAAGCCCGGCCTGGGCGCCCTCCAAGATCAGAAACTCGAACAGCGTGCGGTCGTCGTGAACCGGCACGCCCCATTCCGTGTCATGGTAATGCTCGTACAGCGGATCGCCGGTGCCAAAACAACGCTCCACAAAACCGTCCCCCTTCTTTCGAACGGAAGTTCGCTACGGAACCCGCCGATCCCTCCATGATCTGGTTGTCATAATCCCCTCCGACCCGCGGCAACATAATGCCTGTAAGGAGGTGAGAAGAAGATGGCCAACAACAACAACAACGAGATCCTGGTCTCCAGCGCCCGCAACGCTCTCGAGCAGCTCAAGTTCGAGACCGCCACGGAGCTTGGCATTCCGAACTACGCCCAGCAGTACAAGGGCGACCTGCCCAGCCGTGTGAACGGCTCGGTCGGTGGCTACATGGTGAAGAAGATGATCGCCCTGGCTGAGTCGCAGCTGAACGGTGGCGCTACCCGGTAACAGCCTCTAGTCGATCCTCCTTGGCAGCAACCCCCACGCCCTGGCGCTTCGGAGCCAGGGCGTGGGTTCACATATTTGGCAGATGAAGCAAGACCGAGCAATCAGCAGGAAATGAGCGACGGGAGTATCCATATCAGTCTCAAGGGATTCCTTCCCGCAAGGGAGTCCCGAGTCGCAATTGGTCGCAATCGACCGATTGGTGATCCAGGAGTATAATCCGACTATCTGTTTAGAAAAAGCCACAAGAAGAGAGATGAATTAGAGCTTTATGTTGACCAGGCTCTCACTCAAGCGAGGACAGTTCTCCTGGGTCGACCTGCGCGGCGATCTCTTCGGTGGTGTGACGGCGGCGATCGTGGCTCTCCCCCTGGCGCTTGCTGTCGGCGCCCTTACGCACGTTGGGGCGGCAGCCGGCCTCTATGGCGCAATCTTTACCGGAATCTTTGCCTCCCTCTTCGGCGGTACGGCCACCCAGATCACCGGCCCCACCCTGACCACCATGGCTGTGGTCATGACCACTTTTGCCGCCGGTGGTTGGGCCCAGCTCGCCCTGGCTACCCTGTTTGCCGGCGCCCTGCAGATCGCCTTCGGCCTTATGCGGCTGGGGCGCTTTATTACGTTCATCCCCCAGCCCGTCGTGGCCGGTTTCACAAACGGCATGGCGGTCTACATCTTCGCGCAGCAGATTCCCACGTTCTCAGGGGCTCCCGTGATCGGCCTGGCGGTCATGGCGATCATGTGGATCTGGCCCCGGATTAACCGGGTGATCCCCGGTTCGCTGGTCGCCCTTGTGATCACCACCGCGGCCGCCTACCTGCTCGGCTGGACCAGCGAGTCCTACCTCGCCTGGGACGCCGCCAAGATCATCGGGGAGATCCCGCGGGGCTTCCCGGCCTTCCACTGGCCTACCTTCGCCTGGAGCGACCTCCAGCCGGCCTTTACGGCGGGCGTCACAATCGCCCTGATCGCCTCCATGGAGTCGCTGCTCTCCGCACTGATTATTGACGACATGACCGGCGGTCGCCACCGGCTCGATCAGGAGCTCGTGGGCCAGGGCATCGGCAACCTGGTCGCCCCCTTCTTCCACGGGATCGTCGGCAATGGCGCCATCGTCCGGTCGGTGGTCAACACCCGGGCCGGCGGGCGGACCCGGGTCTCCGGCATCATCCACGGCGTCATGATCCTGATCATCACCCTGGCCCTCGGCCCCCTGGCCGAGCAGGTGCCCATGGCGACGCTGGCCGGTATTCTGATGATGACCGCAATCGGCATGGTCGACTGGCAGTCGATCAAGGACCTGAAACGCCACCACTATGCAGATGGAGCCGTCATGGTCGTGACCGCCGTCCTCACCTTCGCCACCCCACTGACCCTGGCGATCGGGGTAGGTGTCCTGCTCTCCGCCTTCCTATTCACCATGCGCATGAGCCAGTCCCACGTCTCCGCTGTCGAGGTGGAGCCTGGGATTCACGTGGTCACGATCGACGGCCCTCTCTTCTTTGGCGATGCGGTCATGCTCCAGGAGCGGGCAGATGAGTGCCAAGGAAACGTGGTGGCCGATCTCTCCCGCATGGTCGTGGTCGATGCCACCGGCGCCGTCGCCCTGCGCAAGCTGATCCACCGGGTCTGCTCCCAGGGGAACCATTTCTACGTGGCCGGGATCGGCGAGGGGCCGAAGGCGACGCTGGATGCGCTCGGCGTGCTGAAGAATGTCACCCTCTGCCCCGACCTGCCGACGGCGATCGCCCAGGCTCGGCCCACGCCTGTAGCATAAACGAGAAGGCCTGCCCCGCAAACCAGCGGTGGCAGGCCATTTTTCTTGCCTAAGGCACTCGGTAGGCGTCAGCCCAGGCATTCATAATCTCCGAGAGGCCGGTGGTCCCCAGATCTCCAACCGCGACCAGCACGAGGACGAACAGGCCAAGCAGAAACCAGCGGCGACGATCAGGCATGAAGACTCCCTCCCTATCCTTCGAGATCCCGCTCGACCCAGCGACCAACCAGCCAGAGCACGGCGCCCACGATCAGGGCGGAGACCAGCAAGGGAGCCGGGTGTAGATACCGCACGTAGTGGAAGAGGTGACCATCGTTGATCTCCATGTGCGTGAAGGGAACGCCGAACGGCAGCAGCCGCCGGAGTGGGACCGAGAGGAGGGAGCCCAGCCGGAAGAAAGCCCAGATCTCCACCAGGAGAGCAGAGCCGAAGAGCAGCCAGCGGAAGCGGCGGTAGAGCCGGCTGGCCAGGTAGGCTGACTGGACCAGGAGGGCCATGGCGAAGCAGATCGGCAGGAGAGCGTAGGGGTAGGTTGACTGTAGCAGGCCGACAGCGACGGCGCCGAGACCGGGCAGGCCGCCGAGCGCCCCCTGGATCTGTAGGTAGGAGACAGTCGTGGCGAACGGGAGAATGGCAACGACCTCGATCACCACCGTGAGGAGCTTCACGAGCACCTGTTGCCACCCCGGCACCGGCAGCGAGAGGAGGAGGAGCGAGTGATTGCCCTGCCATTCACGCCGCCAGAGGCTCAGGGAGCGCCAGGGAATGTAGAAGAGCAGTCCCGCCAGGGGGAGGGAGGCAAGGGGGAACATGAGGACAGCGCGAGGATCCTGGAACTGGGTCGCAAGGGCGTAGACAACAAGGGTGAAGCCGATATAGAGGGCAACCGGAAGGAGCGACTGCCGTAGGTCCTTCTTCAGGAGCGTCAAGAACATCTGCATTAGCGATAGACCTCCTCCAGCAGATCCCGCACCGACTTCCCGTACTGATTTCGCAGGGCGTCGGCGGTGTCGTCAAGCTTGACCTGACCGGCCTCTAGCAGGATCAGCCGGTCGAAGAGCGCCTCGGTCTCCATGACATCGTGGGTCGAGAGGATCAGCGTCTGCTGTTCCGGCTGGAACTGGCCCAGAATCGCCTCCACGATCCTGCTGCGGGAGGGGACATCTATGCCGGAGAGCGGCTCGTCCAGGAGGATCAGCGGAGCGCTGCGGGCCATGGTCAGCACCAGCCGCAACCGGGCCCGCATCCCCCTGGAAAGCTGACTGACCCGTTGCCTGGCTGGCAGCGCCATGAACTCCGCCAGGGTTGCGGCCCGCTCCTGGTCCCAGTCGGCGAAAAACGGGCGCATGAAGGCGAGCGTCTCCCCAACGGTCATCCACGGGTAGAGGTGGTCGGAGTCCGGCGCATAGGCAATGCGGGCCTTCGCTAGCCGGTCAGGGGTTCGGCCCTCGACCCGCACCTCGCCGCGGGTCGGTCGGGCCAGCCCTGCCAGCAGCTTCAGCAGGGTGGTCTTGCCGGCCCCGTTCGGCCCCATGAGCCCGACAATCTGGCCCTTGGGAATGGACAGGGAGAGGTTCCGCAGCGCCTCGGCACCAGGGTACTGCTTGCTCACGTTGATCAGTTCTGCGATCATTTACAGCTTCCCTCGCTTTCGTCTGCGGCGGTTGACGTTAGACCAGCAGCGACCAGTTCCAGGGCGGTGGCGTTGTCCAGCCCGAGGGCCCGCATCTCCTGGACAAAGCGCCGGACCGCTGCTTCGGCCATCTCCCGGCGCAGCCGAGGAATCAGGTCCGGGGCCCGACCGATGAACGTCCCCATGCCCCGAGCGGTTTCGACCAGACCGATCTGCTCCATTTCCCGGTAGGCCCGCTGGACCGTGTTCGGGTTGACGCGTGCCTCCTGGGCGAGCTCCCGTTGGGAGGGAATACGGTCCCCTGGAGCCAGTTCACCTCTCACCACGGCCCGCTTGATCGTGTCGATCAGTTGCTGGTAAATCGGGAGCGCCGGATCAAACTCAAAGTGCATTGAACCACCTCACTAGTGCACTATCTCGCTAGTGCACCTTGAGCATACGCCTGGGGGCGCAATCTGTCAATACCGAAAAAAGAGACCCGCCCTGGTTTGGGCGGGTCGGTCTGTACACGCCTACGCCTTGCGCAGGAGCGGGAGCGTGAGGGTGAAGCGGCTTCCCCGGCCAGGTTCGCTTTCGGCAGCGATCGTCCCGCCTAGCCGCTGGGCCGCCTCCTGCGCAATGGAGAGCCCCAGCCCGCTTCCTGGAACATCCTGCGTGGTTATGCCCCTGTGAAACCGCTCAAAGAGGTGGGGCAACTCGTCTGGGGGAATGCCCGGGCCGTTGTCCTCCACGTCGATCAGCAGCTGGTCGGCCTGTGCGCCAACCCGCACCTGGAGGAGACCCCCCGGCGGGGTAAACTTGCAGGCGTTCTCCCAGAGGTTGACCAGGACCAACTCCAGGAGCCGGGGCTCAAGCATGACCGGGAAGGGGCCGCTGCTCCGCTTCTCAAAGCGGAACTGGTGCCCATACTCCTCGGCGTAGGCGCGCAGGCTCGGGGCCAACGCCTCGACTGCGGCCTCGGCATCTACCGGGGTAAGGGCGAAGCCGCTCCCCTCACTCAGCCGTGCCAGTTGCAGCAGGCTCGCCATGATCCGCTCAACCCGGTCGATCTGGCGTCCCAGCGGCTCCATGATCTCCCGTGAGCGGCTGGGGTTCTTCTCGGCCAGTTCGTAGAAGGCGCGCAGGGCTGTGAGCGGGGTCTTCAGCTCATGGGCCGCATCGGCGGCGAACCGCCGGGCCATGTCCCGCTCCGCCTGTAGGGAGCGGAAGGAGGAATCCAGCCGGGCCGACATCTGGTTGAACTGGTCGGCGAGCCGGTCCAACTCAGGGGTCCCGGTCGCTGGAACCTGCTGGCCGAAATCCCCGGCAGCGACGGCAGCGGTGGCCTGGGTCAGCCGCTCTACCGGGTAGGCGAGCCGCCGGCTGAACCACCAGCCCAGGAGAACGGCGAGGCCCACGCCAACCGCCAGCAACAGGCCGACCTCCCGGTAGAGCGTGCGCAGCAGCGTCGGGTTCTCCTGCCGGGGAGTGATCGAAATGCCCACTTCCGGGTAGCGTGGGGAGACCACGATCATGACCGAATCGCTCTGGTCGGGCGCCGACCCGAAGAGCCGGGGGGTGGGGGGAGGCGTGGGCGTTCGGGCGAAGATCCGGGCGGTCGCCTGGGGTTCGTCGCTCTCCGGGGCGGTCCAGTAGATCATGCTGCCTGGGGCGGAGGCGCCCACGAGGTTCATGGTCGCGAAGCGTAGCTCCGGAAAGGCACTCGCAAGTGAGTCAACCGTCTCTTCGGGCGTACCCTGGCTCCTGGTGATCAGCTCACGCGCCTGGGACATAAGCTCTGCCTGGCGCTGCTGCTCAACCTGAATCGCGTAGCTGGCCAGGGCACGGGAGAAGACCAGGACGGCAAACGTGAGCAGGAGCAGCGCCAGGGCGACATGGGTCCCCACCAGCCGTAGCTGCAGGCTCTTCCACCGTTTCATGGCTGATTCTCCTCCACAAACTTGTACCCCACGCCTCGCACCGTGGCGATATACCGTGGGTGGTCAGGGTCGTCGCCCAACCGATCCCGTAGGTTGCGAATATGTACATTCACCGTGAGCAGGCTCCCGGTGTTCCGGTCGGTCTCCCAGAGCGTCTCCATGAGCATCTCCCGGGTGAAGACCATGCCGGGTCGCTGCGCCATGGCTAGGAGCAGCTCATATTCGCTGTTGGTCAGGTGGAGCCGCTCCTCCCCCCGGTAGACGGAGCGGCGCTCGGGCAGGAGCAACAGGTCATGGACCCGAATCCGCCGCTCGCTCTCCAACTGGGGCTGCGATCGCCGCAGGAGCGCCCGCACCCGGGCGTGAAGCTCACGAATGCCAAAGGGCTTGGCCAGGTAGTCATCGGCGCCTAACTCCAGCCCGACCACCTTGTCGGTCTCGTCGCCGCGGGCGGTCAGGAAGAGGACGGGCACCCGGCTGGTGCGCCGCAGCTCACGGCAGAGGTCAAAGCCGTTCATGCCGGGCAGGCGCACATCCAGGATCACGAGGTCGTGCTCGCCGCTGGCGGCTCGCCTGAGTCCCGTGACGCCATCCGGCGTGTGTTCTACCTGCCAGCCCTCATCTTCCAGGGCCATGGCGACAGCGCGGGCGACATCTAGATCATCTTCCACCAGGAGCAGTCGGGTCGGCATGGGGGTTCACCTCGTGGAGGGGTTCTCGTCCGGGGAGCGGAGCAGAACCGTTCTTCCCCGGAGCGTTACGGTGGCCCGGCGCCCAATTCCTGCCGCGTCCAGGATCTTTCGCGGCACCTGCAGGCGGCCGGCGGTGTCGAGGATCACCATCTCGCCCTCGCCGCGCAGCGCCTCGGTGGAGACCTTCCCGTCGCGAATGCGGACGCTACGCCCTGCCAGGGCCGCCACCCCCATGTCGTGCGTGACGAGGAGGATCGTGGTTCCCAGCTCACCGTTTACCCGCTGGAGCGCTTCCAGAACCATCTGACCGGATGATGCGTCCAGCGCCCCGGTTGGCTCGTCGGCCAGCAGCAGCGGGGGCTTGTGGGCCAGCGCCACGGCCACCGCCACACGCTGCTGCTCTCCGCCCGACATCTGGCTGGGCAGGGCAGCCTGCCGGTCTCCCACGCCCACCAGGTCGAGCAGCCGCCGCGCCTCGGCCTGGTCGGGCTTCACCCCGGCGATCTGCATGGCCAGCAGCAGGTTCTCCTGGGCGGAGAGGTAGGGGATTAGATTCAGGCCGCTGTTCTGCCAGACAAAGCCGGCAACCCGGCGCCGGTATGCGTCGCGCTGCCGATCGGTCAGCTTGGTCAGGTCCCAGTCGGCGACCTGCGCCGACCCGGCGGAGGGGTGGTCGAGCCCCCCCAGAATGTTCAGCAGGGTTGACTTGCCGCTGCCGGAGTTCCCGACAATGGCCACCATCTCTCCCTGAGCTACCCGCAGGTCGAGCCCCTGCAGGGCGAAGACCTCAATGCCTGAAGCCCGGTAGATCTTGACCAGTCCCTCACACGTGATCAAGGGCTCACCTCGTTTACGAATCTTCGCCGAGCCGGAGGACCGCCTGGAGATTGAGGCGGCGCATCCAGACCGCCACCACGAGAAGGCCAATAGCCAGGGTCACCCCCAGGGTGGCCAGCAGGGTGATCTGGTCGCCTCCCGTGGTTGCGAGGCGCAGGGGGAGTAGCGTCTCGCCCGGCTGCTGCCGGAGCACCGGCAGGTAGAGCGCCGCCGCCTGGGCTCCGGCCAGGAGCCCGACCAGCGCCGATACCCCGGTCCGCAGAAACTGCTCGCTGTACAGGGCCAGGGCGATCTCGCCGGGGGAGAGGCCCATCGCTCGGAGGACGCCCAGTTCCTTGGCCCGACCCTGGAGGGTGAGCCCGACGCTGAGCAGGTAGGTGAGCGCCATGACCAGGAGCGCTACGGCGAAGCCCGCTGAGAGGGTGGCGTAGATCCCGAGCCGGAAGGGGTTGCGGCGCCCCTCTGCGAGCACGGAACGATAGTCGCTGGCGCTGGAGAGCCGTACTGCTCGCTCCTGGAGCGCCGCAGCGATCGCAGCGAGATCGGCCCCGGGTTCGAGCCGGAACCAGACAGCGTAGGGGGCCAGGGCCAGCTCGTCCTGCAGGAAGGGGAGGTTCGCCACAAGGAACTCGCCATCTTCCGGGAGGCGGCCGGGCCAGTGGGGGAGCACCCCGACCACCACCAACTCGGTGGATGCGTCATTGTGCGTGACCTGGAGCCGGTCGCCAGGCGCCAGCCGGGTCCGCTCGGCCAGCGCCTGGGAGAGCAGGACGCCCCGCTCCTCCCGCCCTAGCGCCTCCAGCGCCTCCCGCGGCTGGGGGGTCAACTCTGTGAGGAAGGTAGCGACCCGGCCGAAGGACTGGGGCTGAATCCCCAGCAGGTCCGCCTTGCCCAGGTTTCGCCCACCGGCTGAGAGGGCCGCCTGCTTGCGGGTCTGGACCTGGGTGCGGGCGGCCACCCCGGGCAGGTCGGCCAGGGCGCTGTAGGGCGGCTCCTTATAGCTGTAGGAGAGGGGGGAGCCAGTGCTGTCCCACTCTTCCACCTCGACCTCCCAGGAGGGCTGGAGGACCAGGTCGGCCCCGACCCGGTAGAGCGTTCGGGCTGCCAGATCCCGCTCCAGGGTGCGGGCAAAGGCGGCGCCGTAGACGCCGAGCCCAAGGGTGATCACCAGCATGAGCGAGAGTGAGCGGTAGCGCCCGGTGTGGTTGTGCAGCCACCCCGCCGCCAGGCTGAGAGAGGGACTGAGCCATGTTCCCAGCCCCCGCCAGAGCAGGGCGGTCAGCAGGCGGAAGAGGCGGAGAGTGATCAGTCCGGCGCCCACCAGGAAGAGGGCGGGCAGTGCCAGGTGGAGGGGCTCACTGCCCCCGCCTTCCCCGGCCTGGAGCCGCCAGGTAGCGTACCCGACCAGCGCCAGGAGGAGTAGCTCCGCCATACCCTGCACCGCTTCCAGAGCGGGCGAGCGCGTGATTGCCTCCTGGCGCATGGTGACCACCGTCAGCCGGACCGCCTGGAGGAGGGGCCAGAGGCTGGCTGCCTCGGCGAGGAGAGCGGCTGTTAGCCCGTAGCCGACCGCAACCAGGTCGATCTGAACGGGGAGCGCAGGGCGACCCACCAGCTGGAGGAAACCGGCGCTGAGCCCCATCAACCGGACGAGGGGACCGACGAGCGCCATGCCGAGAAAGAGGGCCACCGACGCCAGCAGGGCGCTTTCCGGCAGGAAGTGGCCGACCACCCGCAGCGGGCTCATGCCACGGCTCCGGAGCACCACCACCTCGACACGCCGGTGCTCGACCAGCACGTTGGCGGTGGCAATGACAAAGAAGAGCACCAGCAGGAAGACGGGGGTGAGCAAGACCAGGAGAAACCGCCTGGTCTGAGCGACCTGCTGGGCGAAGCTGGCGATCCAGGTGATCGGGGTGACCAGCACCTCGGCGCCGCCCAGCCGCTGGCTGACCCGCAGGGGCAGGTCGGCCAGGGCCGAGAGCAGGCTGGGAATCCCTGCGGTTCGCACCTGGCTTGTCTCGGGGAGGAGCACCCAGGAGACCTCGCCGAGAGCGACCTGCTGCTGCTCCCAGAAAGCACCGCTGGTCAGGAGGGCGCCGTCAAGGGCACCCGAAAGGTGGGCAAGGGGGCCGCTCTCGGGCGGCTGCACGGTCCCGACCACCGTGACCGAGAGCGCCCCCTCATCCCCAGCGACCCGGAGGACGGCGCCGATCGGGTAGTCGTAGCGCGAGGCCACCGCTGCGGGGAGCACCACCTCGGCCGCCCCAGCCTCCGGCCAGCGGCCTGTGGCCAGGGTCAGGCCCTGGTCCGGCAGCGGGGCCAGGCGCAGGTAGCGCTTGGCTGGGAGTAGCCGCCCCTCCTCGCCCACCCGCTGCACCGCCGTCTGGCGGCTGGAGGGAAGGGCGGTCACCTCGGCGGAAAGCCCAGCCTGCCGGGGCCACTCCTCCCGCAGGTATCGGTCCAGGGCGGCCACCTGGTCGGTGTACTCCCCCGCTTCGGCCGCCCGCCAGCCGACCAGGACCGCCAGCGGATCCTCCCGCTGGGCCAGCAAGGGCTGGAGCACTCGCTCCATGGAGGCGGAAACGAAGGTGGGAATGGCTGCCGCCAACGTGACCGCCAGTACCAGGCCGGTCAGGCGCAGCAGGGTGAGGTGAGCTGCCTGGCGGAGGCGCCCCGCCAGAATCCGCAAGGGGAGAAGGCTCATCGGCCGATCACCCGGTCGCCTTCCTTCAGCCCGCTCAGCACCTCAGCGTACTGCTCCCCCTGCAGGCCGATCTCCACCGCCACCTCCCGGCGGCTCTCGCCCTCTACCAGCGTGACAAAGGTCCGATTGTTGAAGGTGCGCAGGGCGCTCAGCGGCACCAACAGGACATCCTCCTTTCGCTGCAGCACGACCTCCGCCTTGCCGTTCCGGCCCACCCGCAGCCGGGGCGATGGCGCATCGGGCGAGAAGATCGCCACCCGGCTCTGCTCCCGGGTCCCGAGGATCGGCACGCTCAGCACTGTGCCAGCGATTGGGGTCGGATCGCCGTCGCTGGGGAAGAGCTCAACCCGCTGACCAGCGGTCAGCCGGGCGGCCTGGGACTCATCGACCGGGGCCCGCGCCACCACCGGTCCGTCGGCGGCCAGCACAAGCACCGGGCTGTATGGCTCTACCATCGACCCTTCCGATGAATCCACCTGGACCACCTGCCCGGCGACAGGGGCGGTGATCCGGGTGTCCGCCAGCTGGGAGCGGAGCCGCTCGACCCGCAGTTCGGCCCCCCGCAGGTCCAGCTCATACTGGCTGAGCTGGACCTGGTCGGGGCCATCCACAAAGCCGATTCGCCCTTGGGCGTGCTCCAGCTTCAGCCGGGCACGCTCCAGGTCCAGCTCTGCCCCGGCCAGATCATAGGGCAGGGAGCCGGCCTCCAGCTCGGCCAGGATCGCTCCCGCCTCCACCCGCTGCCCGGGGAAGGCGCTCATGCTGCGCAGACGGCCGCCGCTCCGGAAGTAGAGCGGGAGTTGCTGCTCCGCCCCAAAGCTGACATTCAGAGCGAGGCGGGACTCCACGGCCCCCCGCCCGATTGTCACCACCTCCCGCTGGGTCACCACCGGGGGAGCAATCTCAAAGCCTGTCGCCTCGGTCTCGGGCGGCAGCGAGGCGCAACCGGTCAGGATCAGCGTAGCCAGGCAGAGCGCCACCAGTCGCTTCATGCTCTCACCCCCGGAGGTTCGGTGACCAGAAGGCCATTCTGAATGCGGTAGGCCCGATCGACTCGCTCCCTGATCGAGCTGTCATGGGTCACAATCCAGACGTTGGCCCCGCCCTCACGGGCGAAGCCGGCGAGCAGGTCCACCACCGCCAGGCCTGTGGCGGAATCGAGCGCCCCGGTCGGCTCGTCGGCCAGGATTAGCTGGGGGCGGGAGGCGAGCGCCCGGGCGACCGCCACCCGCTGCCGCTCCCCGCCGGAGAGTTCGGCGGGCCGGTGGTGCATGCGGGGGGTGAGCCCCACCGCATCCAGCACCGCTTCGGCCCGACCCAACCGCTGCCCCCGGGCCCACCCCGCCAGTTGGAGGGCGAAGAGCACGTTCTCCAGGGCGGTCAGGTGGGAGAGGAGGCCGTAGGACTGGAAGATAAACCCGATCCGGGTGCGCCGCAGCCGGGTCAGGGCGCCGGCTGCCAGCGCGTTCAAATCCAGGCCGGCGACCCGAACCACCCCGCTGGTGGGCCGGTCCAAGCCGCCGATCAGGTTGAGCAGGGTGGTCTTCCCCGAGCCGGAGCGGCCGTAGATCGCCACCACCTCCCCCGGCTCGGTGGAAAGGCTGATCCCGTTCAGAACCGGGACCGGGCCGAAGGAGCGGGCTACTCCCTGCAGCTCTACCAGGGCGCTCATTCGACCGACACCGTCCCCAGCACCGCTCGGGAGCCATCGTGGTAGAGGGTGATCTCAGCCGACCCGACCTGCGGGTAGGCGAGGACCGCCGTCCGGGCAGCGCCAGGCGCCAGGGGGCTGCTCAGGGAACCATCTACCGGGATCTCAAGCCCCAGGTAGTCGTACTGCTCCCCCTGGGCATCCACCAGCATGAGCCGCTTGGGGTCCAGGGTCATCGCCTGGATCGAGCGGTTGGTCAGGGTGACCAGGAGCAGTGTCCGCTCGCCCGCCAGGGAGAGGAGCCGCTGCCGCACCCCCCAGGGCAGGGGCAGCGCCGGGTCGTGCAGCAGGTCCGGTGTCAGGGCGGTGATCTCGGCAAACCCCACCAGACTCTCCTCCCGCACGTGCCCCTTCCAGGTCCGCTTCGCCCACCGCTCGGCGAAGGGCTCCTCAGGCGCCTTGTCCGGCGCCTTGTGGACAGCGTGATCGGTCAGCAGGGCGAACTTGCCCTCCACCTCCAGCGTGATTCCCAGGTCGGGCAGCAGCTCGGCGGGAATGAAGAGCCGGTCGCTCACACGCATCGGTGGGACCTTGAGAACCCGACGCTCCCCGTCCACCAGGGCGGTCTCGCTGCCCAATCCGGCCAGAATGCTCACCGGCCCACGCTCCAGCCGGATCCCATCCACCGTGATTTGGGGGGTCAGGCCAAAGAGGGCAAGCAGGTCGGTGGGCACCAGGTACTCGCCCCGCAGGGCGAGCATGTCCACGGGTAGCTCAACCGACCGCCCCTCCAGCATGTAGGTGTAGGAGCCAGAGGTGAGAATCCCGGCCGAGGCTGGAGGCGCCGCCGCCAGCAACGGGATCACAAGGAGCATGGCGATCCACCAGCGTCGGCGCATGATCCACTCCCCCTACTTGTTCAGGTTGATGGCGTTCGGCAGGACCTCGTCGAGCGAGGCCTTCCCCTCCAGGTAGGGGCGCAGGGCGTCGATCACGGGCAGGTAGCTGATATTCGCCGGGGCATAGGCGCCCTGCAGGGAGAGGTCGGTCGCCTCCACCACCCGGTCGCCCACCGCCTCCTGCCAGGCGGCCAGGGCGTCGCTGGAGTCGGTCACGGGACGGACGCCGGCCCGAGCCATGGCCACCTGGGTCTCGGGGTTGGCGACCATCGCCATGAGGAAGTCGGTAGCCACCTCCGGGTTCGCGGTGCTGTTCAGCACCAGGCCCATGGTCGCAGAGACGGGGGCAGAGCGCCCCTTCGGGCCGCGGGGGAGCGGTTGGAGGTCCATGCCTGGGCCGGAGAAGGTCGCAAGCCCGAAGTTGGGCACCAGCGCCATACCCTGCGGGCCGCCGATCATAAAGGTGCCGGTGGTCGACTGGTTCGCCTGGAGAATCCCGGCCTGCACCTGGCGGGCGAGCCAGGCAAGGGCCTGCCGGGTTTCGGGCGTGTCAGCGATATAGCTGCCGGTGTTCCGGTCGTAGACCGAGCCGCCAAAGGCCCGCATGAACGGCTCCCAGACGAGGGAGAGCATCTGGTTGGCATTGCCGCCGGCGGCGACGAGTTGGGTCAGCTTCTCCTCGAACTCCTGGAGCGTCCAGTCGAGGGCGGGTGGCTCAATCCCCATCTGCTTGAAGGCGTTGGTGTTGACCAGGTAGTTCCCCGGCGCAAGGACGATCGGCAGACCGTAGCGCTGCCCGTCGATCTTGCTGACTTCATCGTACAGGTCGGCGATCGCAGGGTTGAGGGCGGGGAGCCGCTGGCTGGTCAGGTCACGGGTCTGGCCTGCCCGCTGCAGGCCGCGGGCGAAGGTCTCCGAGAGAATGGCGATGTCGATTCCCTCGTACATGGCCATGTTCGGGGTGCCGTCCTGGAGCATGAACTGCCCGTTGCGCAGCTCCTTGACCTTGACCGTCACATTCGGGTGCTTCTTTTCATACAGGCTGATCGCTTCGTCTAGCGCCTCACGGGGGAAGCCGAAGGCCATGCCCAGGGTCAGCTCGACCGGCTGGTCGGCGGGAACGGCTGGGGACTCTTGGGGGGCCGGTGTCTTGGCAGAGGGGGAGCATCCGGTCAGGAGCATGAGGAGCGCGAGGACTGTAGCCAGAAGCCGCATGGGTCGATTCCTCCTTGGAGTGGTCTTAGGCCCTATTTAACGCCCGATCGGTGTAGGTTCCGCTCATGATTTCGTGAAGAAATCTACTCCGTTGCGCGCAAAGGCGGGGCCACCCCCTTGGGCAGCCCCGCCTCGCTCCTGCTTGCTAATAGCCTTTCTGCTTGTCCACCAGGTTGAGCAGCGGCTCGCCCGCCGCCAGCCGGCGCAGGTTCTCCGCCACCAGGTCCATGACCCGGCCCATGGTCCGGGGGCTGTTCGCCGCCACATGCGGGGTGATAATCACCCCCGGCAGATCCCAGAGCGGGGAGTCGGCAGGCAGCGGCTCCACTGTCGTCACATCTAGCCCGGCGCCGGCGATCTGCCCCTCCTGGAGCGCTCGGATCAGGGCGGGCTCATCCACCGTCTGCCCGCGGCTGATGTTGATCAGGTAGGCCGATGGCTTCATGGCGGCCAGCGTGGCTTCATCAATAATCTGATGAGTCTCGGGGGTGAGCGGCGTGGCGACCAGCAGGTAGTCGGACTCGGCGGCCAGGGCGATCTTGTCCGCCACCAGCCGGTCCACCTCGGGCGGGCGGGTCCGGCCAGGCCGCTCCAGGGAGACCACCCGCATGCCCAGGGCCTTGGCCCGGCGGGCGGTCTCCAGCCCGATCGAGCCCAGCCCTAGCACACCTAAGGTCTGGCCTGCGATTTCCACCCCCCGGACCGCCCGCGAGTTCCAGGTGTGGTGCGCCTGGTTGCGCACCGCAATGTGCAGCCCTCGGGCGAAGGCGAGGACCAGGCCGATCACGTGCTCTGCGATCGGCTCGCTGTTAGAGCCCTTGGCGTTGGCCAGGGGGACCGACGACTCGGCGGCGCCGTTCGCAAGCATACCTTCTACACCGGCGCCCATCGCCTGGATCAGCCGGAGGTGCGGGGCGTGCGGGAGCAGCTTCCCGACCCTGGCGTTGCCCCAGCCGATCAGCACCTCTGCGGTGTCGGCGTGGGCGAGGGCTTCGTCGTCGGTGGTGGCGGTCACCACCTCGGCCCCTGGGGGAAGCTGGCGTGCAGCGAGTAGAGATGCGTAGCGCGGGCCGCCATCCGCCCAGATCAAGATCTTCATCTGTCAACCTCCCTTGTATCCGGTGAGGGTTCGCTACCTCCGGTATGATTCCTTCGGAGGATTTCTCGCGCATCGCACGAATATGCTTGGCGTAGCGTTCCAACTAGGAGGATGAGTGAGATGACGGCAGATCCGCGGTACCCAGCGGGGCGGTTTCAGCGCCCGGAACAGGTGACGGATGCGGTCCTAGCGGCCTGGATTGAGGAGATTGCGGCCTGTCCGGCGGCGCTGCGCAAGGCGGTGGATGGGCTGACCGATGCCCAGTTGGACACCCCCTACCGGGAGGGCGGCTGGACAGTGCGGCAGGTGGTGCATCATCTACCGGACAGCCATATGAACAGCTACATACGCTTCAAGCTGGCGCTGACCGAGGAGGAGCCGACGATCAAGCCCTACGCCGAAGCGGAGTGGGCCAACCTGGTGGATGCGATCGGGGCGCCGGTCGAGCCATCGCTCCGGATTCTGGAGGGGCTCCATGACCGCTGGGTCCGGTTGCTGCAGGCCATGAGCCCAGCCGATTTCCAGCGGAACTTCATCCACCCGGAGAATGGGCGGCTGAACCTGGCGATCACCACGGGGCTCTATGCCTGGCACTGTCGGCATCACCTGGCGCATATCACCAGCCTCCGGGAGCGGATGGGGTGGTAGGAGCTTCGGTCAATGAGAGCGCCCCCGGGGCGCCGCGACGAGCGGCACTCCGGGGGCGGTTTGCTTGACGGGGGGTTACCCGATTGGTAAACTCTTCTCGCCTGCGGCATCCAGTTGCTGGGCCCGAGCAGCCATCTCCTCCCGAGAGATAACCCCCTTCTCGATCAGCAGGTCGATCAGGGCGGTGATCGCCAGGGTGTTCTTGTAGGCTACATCTTTCATGTCGGCCAGGGTCGCGAACAGGGCAATGCGCTCTTGAGCCCTCATGGCAGCAACTCACCTCAGTGGCAGTATCGACCAGCCGGCCGGTCGTCTAAACATAAGGTATGATTTCCGGTAGATCCATAGACGCGCTCCCGGGAGGGATTTTGGTATGAAGAAGCTGATGGAGCAGGAGTTCGCGGAGATCCGCAGCCGCCTCTACCCCATGTTGATGGACCCTGCGCAGATCCAGGAGAAAGGCCAGGGGCAGATGCTGAACGGCCCGATGGTGGAAGGGCTCTTCGTGATCTATGTGATTGAGGAGCCGAACGAGAAGGTGAGGTATGTTTCCTTCCAGGACCTGCGGGACTGGGGGGTGAGCCACTCCACCGTCCACGTGACGGCCCTGAAGAACCTGGACAGGCTGACCCAGGGGCATCGGGTGACCCGCCTGGCGGCGCCGGACGGCAGCCGGCCGATGTTCATTTGGAACATGGGCGACGGGTACGATGCGGCCCGCATTCTCCTGCCGAAGTGGCTGGACGATTTTGCCGAGGCGGTTGAGGGGAATCTGGTGATCGGCGTGCCGCACCGGAACTGGCTGGTGGCGATCGGCGATAATGACCCGAAACTGGTTGATGTGGTCGAGCAGCGGGTGAAGCTGGAGCACGCCGAGGCGGGCTTCCCGGTCAGCCCGTACCTCTATACGTGGGATGGAACCGGGCTCCAGCGGTACAAGCGATAGGGGGCGACGGCGGATGCAGGCAGAGCGGTTCATTCTGCAGTTGGCGGAGGGGATTATCGCCGGCGGGGGGACTGCGAACTACACGGCAGAGGGCGCCCTGGCCATGGCTCGGCAGGTCTGGCAGAGGCTGAAGGCGCTGGGGCCGGAGGCGTACCCCTGCCTCTGGGAGGAGGGGGGGCTGCGCTTTGTCTACCAGTGGGATGAGTCGCCGCAGGTGGTGACGGTCATGCTGTGGGATGAGCAGTTGTGGCGGGACATGGCGCAGGTGGTGGTGCCGCCGGGGGTCGGGCAGTGAGTGGTGGCGTTGGTTCGATTACCCGGCCACGCTGTAGCAGCTGGGGGTGTTCGGTCCCAGCCCCACGGCGCAGCACCGGTCAGAGCCCGATTACCCGGCCACGCTGTAGCAGCCGGGGGTGTCTGGTCCCAGTCCCACGGCGCAGCACCGGTCAGAGCCCGATTACCCGGCCACGCTGTAGCAGCCGGGGGTGTCTGGTCCCAGCCCCACGGCGCAGCACCGGTCAGAGCCGGATTACCCGGCCACGCCGTAGCAGCCGGGGGTGTTCGGTCCCGTGCCAGCGTGGAAATCACCCCCTACGGTCAACTTTTCCACCCCATGAGCCAGGCCCGGCGGGGAAAAGTTGACCGTAGGGTGCCCGGGCACCCGGCCAAGCTACAGCAGCCGGGGGTGTCTGGTCCCAGCCCCACGGCGCAGCACCGGTCAGAGCCCGATTACCCGGCCACGCGTAGCAGCCGGGGGTGTTCGGTCCCGTGCCAGCGTGGAAATCACCCCCTACGGTCAACTTTTCCACCCCATGAGCCAGGCCTGCCGGGGAAAAGTTGACCGTAGGGTGCCAGGGTACCCGGCCACGCCGTAGCAGCCGGGGGTGTCTGGTCCCAGCCACCCGGCCACGCCGTAGCAGCCGGGGGTGTCTGGTCTCGCCCCAGCGTGGAAAACACCCCCTACGGTCAACTTTTCCACCCCATGAGTCAGGCCAGGCGGGGAAAAGTTGACCGTAGGGTGCCAGGGTACCCGGCCACGCCGTAGCAGCCGGGGGTGTCTGGTCTCGCCCCACGGCGCAGCACCGGTCAGACCCGATTACCCGGCCAAGCCGTAGCAGCCGGGGGTACCCGATCACCCGGCCACGCTGTAGCCGCCGGGGCTCAACTGCCTGCAGCAACCCGCAGGAACTCCCGCCCGATCCAGGGAATACCTGCTTACGATGTTTCACCCCCAGGAGCGTGTAAGAATGACACAAGACCTGATCCTCGCCCGGCTGGCGAGAGAACTAGGACTCAAGCCCGCCCAGGTGCAGAGCTGCGTCAGCCTGCTGGACGAAGGCAACACCGTCCCCTTCATCGCCCGGTACCGCAAAGAGGCCACCGGCGAAATGGATGAGACCCAGATTCGTGACCTGCAGGAGCGGCTGACCTACCTGCGCAACCTCGAGGCCGAGAAGGAGAAGGTCCTGCGGGTCATCGCTGAGCAGGGCAAGCTGACCCCCGAGCTGGAGCAGGCGATCAAGAAGGCCGACAAGCTGCAGGAGGTCGAAGACCTCTACCGGCCCTACCGGCCCAAGCGGCGCACCCGCGCGATGATCGCCCGGGAGAAGGGGCTGGAGCCCCTCGCCCAGCAGATGCTCGCCCAGGCCGAGAGCACCGGCTCCCCCCTGGAGATCGCCGCTGCCTTTATCAACCCGGAAAAGGGCGTGGACTCTCCTGAGGAGGCCCTCGCCGGCGCCCGCGACATCGTTGCTGAGACCATCTCCGATGATGCCGACATTCGCCGGGTCACCCGCGAACTGACCGCCAACCAGGGCGTCATTCGCTCCGTTCTGAACGAGAAGGGCGATGCCGAGAAGGCCCAGGAGTTCCAAATGTACTACGAGTTCGCGGAGCCCCTGCGCACCCTGCCGCCCCACCGGATCCTCGCCCTGAACCGGGGCGAGCGGCTGGAGTGCCTGAAGGTGGCGCTCGACGCCCCCGAACCTGAGATCATCGCCCGGATCGAGCGGCGCTATATCACCAACGGGCGCTCCATTTGGGCCACCCAGTTGCGCGAGGCGATTGCCGATGCGTACAAGCGGCTGATCGCACCATCGATCGAGACCGAGGTGCGGGGCGCCCTGACCGAGAAGGCCGAGGAGCGGGCGATCTCCCTCTTCGCCGTCAACCTGCGCAACCTGCTGCTCCAGGCCCCGATCAAGGGCTTGACGGTCATGGGGATCGACCCGGGCTTCCGCACCGGCTGCAAGATCGCCGTGGTGGATGAGACCGGAAAGGTCCTGGAGACGGGCGTGATCTACGTGACCTTGGGCGACAAGCAGCGGGTGCAGGGCGAGGAGGTCCTGATCCGCCTGGTCGACAAGTACAAGGTTGACCTTATGACAATCGGCAATGGTACCGCCTCCCGCGAGACCGAGCAGGTGGTGGCCGGCATTATTCCCCGGTGCCAGCACAAGACCGCCTACATGATCGTCTCCGAGGCCGGCGCCTCGGTCTATTCCGCCTCGAAGGTGGCCCAGCAGGAGTTCCCGGACTTTGATGTCACCCAGCGCTCGGCTGTCTCCATCGCACGGCGGGCCCAGGACCCCCTGGCCGAGTTGGTCAAGATCGACCCCAAGTCGATCGGTGTCGGCCTCTACCAGCACGACGTGGACCAGAAGCGGCTCGCCGAGCAGCTCGGCGCTGTGGTCGAGTCGGTGGTCAACTCGGTCGGCGTCGACCTGAACACCGCATCCCCCTCGCTGCTCCAGTACGTGGCGGGGATCAAGGCGACGGTGGCCAAAGCGGTGGTTGAGTACCGGGAGAAGAACGGCAAGTTCAAGAGCCGCAAGGAGTTGCTCAAGGTCTCCGGCCTCGGGCCGAAGGCGTTTGAGCAGTGCGCTGGCTTCCTGCGGGTGGGCGAGGGGGCGGAGCCCCTGGACAACACCGCGGTCCACCCCGAGTCCTATGCCATTGCCGAGGCGATCCTGAAGGCGGTCGGGGCGACCCGGCAGCAGATGATCGGCCACGGCGCCGCCGGCCTGCGGGACGCCCTGAAGGAACTCTCGCCCGAGAAGGTCGCCGCCGAGTTGGGCGCAGGCGTGCCCACCGTGCGCGATATTATTGATGCGCTGGGCAAGCCGGGGCGTGACCCGCGCGAGGACCTGCCCAAGCCGATCTTCCACACCGAGGTCCTGAAGCTGGAGGACCTGAAAGTCGGCATGGAGCTCATGGGCACCGTCCGCAACGTGGTTGACTTCGGCGCCTTTGTGGATATCGGCGTCCATGAAGATGGCCTGGTCCATGTCTCCCAGCTCTCGCACAAGTTTATCAAGCACCCGTCGGAAGCGGTCGCCGTAGGCGATATCGTCAAGGTGCAGGTGATTGAGGTGGATCTGAAGCGGCAGCGGATCGGCCTGACGATGAAGCTGCGGGGTGAAGATGCGCCCCCCGCCGAGGAGCGGCCGAAGCCCCGGCCCCAGGCAGACCGGCCCCAGGCAGACCGGCCCCAGGCAGACCGGCCCCAGGCAGACCGGCCGCGCCTGGCCCCGCCCACCAGACCCGCAGCCCCTGGCCCTCGCCCCAGCCAGCCCCAGAACCGGTCCGGCCAGAGCCAGCCGGCCAAGCCGGAACCGAGCCTGGAGGAGCAACTGAAGGCGCTTCAGGCCAAGTTCAACCGCCGGTAGACGGCGCAAGCAGAACCAGACCGAGGGAGCGAGCGATCGCTCCCTCGCACTCGTGGGTGGCTTGCGAACCGTAAACATTTACAGTAAAATCTTGAAGTAATCCGATTAGCGGCAGGAGATTGAGCAGTCGTTTTGCAGGGGAGGGATGCCACCGACCAGGGGGACCGGTGGCGCCATATGTTCACAGCAATCAGGCAGTGGTTTCGGAATGGTTGGCAGGACACCTACACCGACCTGAAGGGGCCAATTCTCGGGATCTTCGTTGTCGCGCTTGCCGTTGCAACCATTCACGGCATAGATTCGACTGTGGTCGTGCCCCACTATTGGGCCAGCCTCGCCACGGTTGTGGTAGGGCTCGGGGTGGCTTTCCTGATCAACTGGCCAGGGGGCTCCGCCTTCCTGCGCATTCCCTTGCAGCTCCTGGCGCTCTTGCTGGCGGGCGGGGCCGTGGCCTGGGGCGGTGGCCTTGACCACCTGGCCCTGCTCTTCGTTCTCCCGCTCATGCTGGCAGCGCTCCTCATGCGCTCCCACCTCCGCCTGATCATGCAGGGACTGACCGTGCTGACCGGCACCATGATCGCGACCGGGCTCGGTGGAGAGCTCCCATGGGATTGGTTGGCAGCCCTGCTGGGTATCATGGTAACGGCGAACCTCGTGGTTGACCGCATTTTGGAGACGCTCAAGCTGCAGGTCGGGCAGGCCCGCCATTTCCGACTGGTCAGCGAGACAGTTCAAGCGCTGATTAACCCGGTGAATGAGGATATCCTGGAGCGGTTCTGTCATCAGGCGGTGAAGGCGTTCCAGGCCCACGAATGCGTGCTCTTCCTCGTCAACGATCAGCGGACGATGCTGGTTCCGCAGGCCTACGCCATGGTGGATGGCTACCGGGAGCACTACGCTCACCTGCTCGCCCCAATCTCGGTGGAGACCGGCCTGACCGGATGGGTCTACCGCACCGGCGAGGCGGTCCTGACCGGCGACGCCGTGCGCGACCCTCGGGCCTTTGTGCCGCCCAACGCTCGCTTCAGCGACTTTTCCGCCTTCTTCCTGCCGGTCCGCTCGGACTCCGGGGCGGTGCGAGGGGTGCTGCGAATCTACCGGCTTGGCGTGGGGCAGTACAGCCAGGATGCGTTTGAGCTAGCCAAGCTCTGGGCCAACGAGGTCGGCCTGGTCCTGCAGAAGGCCGAGCTATACCAGCGCATGGAGCAGATGGCCCTGACCGATGCCCTCACCGGCACCTACAACCGGCACTACCTGACCGAGCGGTGGCCGATCGTGGTCGACGAGTGCCGCAGCCGTGGGAGTAAGGTTGTCCTGCTGATGATCGACTGCTTTGACTTCAAGCGGGTAAACGATCGCTACGGGCACACAACCGGCGACCGGCTCCTCCGGGAACTGGGCCGGACCCTGCTGGAGGAGACACCGCCCGGCGGCTTCACGGTCCGCTACGGCGGGGACGAGTTCCTGATCGTCCTGCCCCATGCCACCGAGGCCGATGGCCATGCCTTGAAAGAGCAGATTCAGAGCCGGCTCAGTCTGGCCAACGTGGCCCGCACCAGCGGACCGGCGCTCACGATCGATATGGGCGTGTACGCCGCGGCTGGCGGCGACCTGGACCACCTGCTCCTACAGGTGGACATGGACCTCTACCAGGAGCGGGACGATGCCACCTACGAGCGGCTCCGCTCCCTGCTGGAGAACTCGGTCAGCGAGCGCTCCAAGCACATGGTCCAGGCGGTCATGTCGCTCACCAAGATCCAGGAGATGAACGATCCGTACACCCGTGGCCATGCCGAGCGGGCGAAGGCGATCGCCATGCGGACCGCCGTGCATTTGGGCCTGACCCCGGAAGAGGTGCAGCTGGTCGGCTTTGGCGCCGTCCTGCACGACGTTGGCAAGATCGTCGTCCCGCAGGAGATCCTGAACAAACCGGGAGCGCTCACCGCCGAGGAATGGCGAATCATGCGCATGCACCCCGTCTTCGGGGCCAATATCGTGGGCGAGCTGGATATCCTCCGGGCGGTCAAGCCGCTGATTCTGCATCATCATGAACGGTTTGATGGGGTGGTGGAGGACAAGCACCCCGGTTATCCCGCCGGGCTGAAGGGGGAGGAGATCCCCATTGGCGCCCGGATCATCGCCGTGGTCGATGCCTTCGATGCCATGACCACCGACCGGGTCTACCGGAAGGGGCGCCCGATTGAGACAGCCATGGCCGAACTGCGGCGCATGTCCGGGACCCAGTTCGATCCCCGGGTCGTAGAGGCATTTGAACAGGTCCTATACGAAATGGTAAGGGAGAACGCAACCTGGTCGGCCTGAGAAGGGATCGCCCTCCCCTCCGGCGAATAGTAAATGCTAATACCAGGTCCTAATAACCGGGGCCGTGAAGGGGAGTGGCGAGTTATGGGGCTGATGACCGGCAAGAAGTGCCTGATCATGGGCGTGGCCAACAAGCGATCCATTGCGTGGGGGATCGCCCAGTCCCTCCACCGGGAGGGCGCCGAGCTGGCGTTTACCTACGTGAACGACCGGCTGAAGGAGAACGTGGTGGAGCTCATGGAGCAGTTGGAAGGGCACGAGCAGATGCCCCTCCTCCCGTGCGATGTGGCCCAGGAAGGCCAGATCGAGGCGGTCTTTGAAGCGCTCGGTGAGCGGTGGGGCAGGCTCGATGTCCTGGTCCACTCGATCGCCTTCGCCCGGACCGAGGACCTGCAGAAGGACTTTATCGACCTGAGCCGGGAGGGCTACCGGATCGCCCAGGAGATCTCGGCCTGGTCGCTGATCGCCTGCGCCCGGGGCGCCAAGCCGCTCATGGAGAAGGCTGGCGGCGGCTCGATCTTCACCCTCTCCTACCTGGCGGCGGAGCGGGTGATCGACAAGTACAATGTCATGGCGCCGGCGAAGGCTGCCCTGGAGTGCAACGTCCGGTACCTGGCGCATGAGTTGGGCATTTCTAACATCCGCGTGAATGCGATCTCCGCCGGCCCGCTGAAGACGCTGGCATCGAGTGCGGTGAACGGCGTCTCCAAGCTGCGTGACGTGGTGGAGGAGCGGGCGCCCCTGCGCCGCAACGTGACGATTGAGGAGGTGGGCGATGTGGGCCTCTTCCTTGCTTCCCACCTCTCCCGCTGCGTCACCGGCGAGACGCTGTACGCCGACAACGGCTTCAACCGCATGGGGGTCTAACGAGCAGAGCGGCTGAAACCCTGCCCGATTTCGGGGCAGGGTTTTCCTTTTCCCTTGACCTTGGCCGATCTTCGGGACAGAATAGACAGGAATGTGATATCAAGGGAAGATGTTAGCGTGGTACGGGTAGTGAGTAAGGATCCCGCCGTGACACGGCGGTTGGGCAACTGGTTGGGTGAGCGACTGCGGCCTGGCGACTTTGTCGCACTGATCGGGGATCTGGGGGCGGGCAAGACCGCCCTCTCCACCGGCATTCTGACCGGTCTCGGGGTGAGCCGGACCGGCGGTAGCCCCACCTTCACCCTCCTCTGGGAGTACAATGGCCGGCTGCCGGTCTTCCACTGGGATGTCTACCGGGTCCGCAGCCTGGAAGAGATGGAGGACCTGGGGTACGAGGAGTACTTCTTCAGCGGCGACGGGGTCAACCTGGTGGAGTGGGCCGACCGGGTGGAGCCGCTCTGGCCGCCCGACATTCTGCGAATCGATCTGACTTACGGTGCGGAGGAGAGCGAGCGGATCCTCACCTTCACCGGCTCAGACCGTTACGCGGCGCTATTGGAGGCAATCAGCCATGCGGATTTTGGCGCTTGACACAGCAACCTCATCCTGCACGGTCGCGGTGGTGGAGGGGGAGACGATCCTGGCGGAACTCTCCCTGCAGGTGCCCCGCGCCCACTCCACCCGGCTCATGCCGCTGATCGCGCAGGCGATCGCAGAGTCGGGCCTGGCGAAGACAGAGCTAGACGGGATCGCCGTCGGGGTTGGCCCGGGGTCGTTCACGGGGCTGCGGATCGGTCTGGCGACGGCCAAGGGCCTGGCCTTTGGGCTGGAGAAGCCGGTGGTCGGTGTCTCGTCGCTCTTCGCCACCGCTTACGGGACCGGGGCGCAGATCGGACTGGTCGTGCCCATGTTTGATGCGAAACGGGACCAGGTCTTCACCGCAGTTTACGCGGCGGGCGACAGCGATCCGGCGACCTGGGTCGAACTCCTGCCCCCGTCGCATCGTCATATCACCGAGTTGGCGGAAGAGCTTCGGCAGTTGCGCGAAGGGCTCCGCCACACATGGCAATTCGTCACGCTTTGTGGCGACGCTGCCCCCTTGCAGGAGAAGGCGCTGGGCCTGGGCGACGCCGTTCGCCTGGCCGGAGCCGCCGTGCGGATGCCGCGGGCATCGGCCGTGGCGGTGATCGGTGCCAGCCTCTTGCGGCGGGGCATGGGGGTCGAGCCGGAGGCGCTGGCCCCCGTCTATCTGCGGAAAAGCGAGGCGGAAACCCTATGGGAGTCCCGGAAATCCAATTCTTCCCGATGACCCCGGCCCACCTCGACGGGGTGATGGAGGTGGAGCAGCGCTCCTACCTGACGCCCTGGTCGCGGGATGCCTTTCTCTCTGAGATCTTGCAGTCCTATACGATCTACCTGGTCGCCTGCCAGGGTGAGCAGGTGGCGGCGATCGGCGGCATGCACGTGGTCTGGGAGGATGCCCACGTGACCAACATCGCCGTGCATCCGGCCTTTCGGGGCCGGGGCCTGGGCGAGCAGATGATGCGTGAGCTGATCGACCGGGCCGCCCGGCGGGGCGCCCGCCGGATGACCCTGGAGGTCCGGGCGAGCAACACCCCGGCCCAGGGGCTCTACAAGAAGCTTGGCTTCGTCACGGCGCCGGGTGCGATCCGGAAGGGCTACTACACGGACACCAACGAGGACGCAATCGTCATGTGGAAGGACCCGCTGCTGGAGGAGCCGGCGGCGGCCGCAGAGGGTTAGCGAAAAGCGCTCCCAAATGGAGGCGAGCGCTCCCAAACGGAGGCGAGCGCTCCCAAGCGGAGGCAAGCGCTCCCAAACGGAGGCGAGCGCTCCCAAACGGAGGCGAGCGCTCCCAATCGGAGGCAAACGCTCCCAAACGGAGGCGAGCGCTCCCAAGCGGAGGCGAGCGCTCCCAAACGGAGACGAGCGCTCCAAAACGGAGGCGAGCGCTCCAAAACGGAGGCAAGCGCTCCAATACGGAGGCGAGCGCTCCAAGACGGAGGCAGACGCAAGCGTGGCCCGCCCTGGCGACATAAGCTAGGGTGGGGGGGTGAACCTTATGCACGCAGACGACTGGATCACCCTGTCCATGCTGGGCAGCTTCACGGGCGCCGTCTTCACCGTCACGGTGATCAGCCAGTTCCTGAAAGAGATCGTCGATCACTACGTCAAACTCCCCACCCGCGTGCTGGTGCTCGTCATCTCCTGGCTGGTCCTGCTGGGGTATCGCTATGTCACAAAGGGCGCCCTTCACCCGGAGGGCGTCTACCTGGACGTGCTGAACGGCTTCCTTGTAGCCCTCGCCTCCATGGGCGCCCACTCGGTCGCCAAAGACCGACTAGGCTGGAGATAACCCTTTCCCCCGCCGGCGGCCCCGCCCCGGCGGGGGTTCTATGTGGAGATACTAATGATCTGACTCGGCAGGAACCAGCCTATGAATCCAGAAACCAACTACCCATCTACCGTGTCAGCCTGGACTGGAGACCAGGGCATCGCCCGAACTCTGTCAGGATTTTTTCGCGGAAGCGCTCAGAAGCTGAAAGAAGTAGACGGAGAGCGGCTGTCCATGCAGGTTTCGGCCCGATTTTGAGCGTAGACCCCCCTCTCTGTCAGGATTTTCTGCCACGGAAGCTCTTCCTGAGAAAAATCCTGACGGAGCAAGGGGGTGGGGAGTTACCCACCGCCATTCCCGCAAGGAGGAGTCCTCCTGGAGATGCTGAAAGAAGTGACAATCTATACCGATGGTGCCTGCAGCGGCAACCCCGGCCCGGGCGGATGGGGCGCAATCCTCATGGCCGGCGAGCACAAGCGGGAGCTGTCCGGCTTTGACCCGCAGACCACCAACAACCGCATGGAGATCCTCGCAGCGATCGAGGCGATTCGGGCCCTGAAGGTCCCCTGCCGGGTGAAGCTATACAGCGACAGCGCTTACCTGGTCAACGCCTTCAAGCAGAACTGGCTGGCCAACTGGCAGCGGAACGGCTGGCGCAACGCCAAGAAGGACCCGGTGGAGAACCAGGACCTCTGGCGCGAACTGCTCAGCGTGGCCGCCAAACACCAGGTGGAGTGGATCAAGGTGAAGGGCCATGCCGACAATCCCCACAACAACCGCTGCGATGAGTTGGCCCGGGCGGCCATCGCCGCTGGGCGTGCATCGAAGGAGATGTGACACGTGTCCGATGGGTTGATCCTTGGAATTGAATCCTCCTGCGACGAGACAGCGGCTGCCGTTGTCGCAGGGGGGCGGCGAGTTTTGTCGAATATCATCGCTAGCCAGATAGATCTCCACCAGAAGTACGGTGGCGTGGTGCCCGAGATCGCCTCCCGCAAGCATTTGGAGCTGATCCTCCCCACGATTCGGGAGGCGCTGACCACAGCGGGTATCTCCGGCCGGGAGGTCGATGCGATCGCCGTCACCCATGGCCCCGGGCTGGTCGGGACCCTGCTGGTCGGCCTCTCCGCCGCCAAGGCGCTGGCCTACGCCCTGGAGAAGCCCCTGATCGGGGTGAACCACCTCCAGGGGCATATCTACGCCAACTTCCTGACCGAGCCGGAGCCCCAGTTCCCCCTGGTCTGCCTGGTGGTCTCGGGCGGTCACACCGACCTGATCTACATGCGGGACCACGGGGAGATGGAGTTGCTGGGCCGCACGCTCGACGATGCCGCCGGCGAGGCCTTCGACAAGGTGGCCCGGTCGGTCGGCCTCAGCTACCCCGGCGGGCCGCAGGTGGAGAAACTCGCAGCCCTGGGCGACCCGGAGGCGGTACCCCTGCCTCGCGCCCATACCGACGGCGCCTACGACTTCAGCTTCTCGGGGCTGAAGACAGCGGTCCTGCAGTATGTCCAACGGACCGGGCCCCTGACCGACCAGCAGCGGGCCAACCTGGCTGCCAGCTTTCAGCGGTCTGTGACCGGAGTCCTGGCGGCGAAGACCCTGAAGGCCGCCCAGGAGAAGGGCGTGGGGCAGGTGATTATCGCCGGGGGTGTCGCCTCCAACGGGGCGCTCCGTCGGGCCATGGTCGAGACCCTGACCCCGCACGGCATCGCCGTGGGTTATCCGCCGCCGATCCTCTGCACCGACAACGCTGCCATGATCGCAGCCGCTGGTCATTACCTCTGGCGCTCCGGCATCCGCAGCGATCTGGACCTGAACGCCGTACCCGGACTCGGCCTGCTCTGACGCCATCCACCGTGTGGGGGTGAGTGACCTGACCCGCCGTTTGACAAAGCTCCCGGACTATGGACCGCTCAACCCGCTCCAGTACTGGTACCGGCATATCAACCCGCTCCGGGTTGTCTGGAACTTTGTCTGCATTTACCTGGCCAAGTACTCGCCCTCGCTGGAGTTGAAGCGCTTCCTCTACCGGCTGACCGGGGCGAAGGTCGGCAAGAACGTCTCGATCGGGCTGGCGGTCGTCTTTGACGTCTTCTACCCGCAAATGATCACAATCGACGAGAACTCGGTGATCGGCTACAACTCGGTGATCCTCTGCCACGACTTTCGGGTCAAGGAGGCGCATACGGGTCCGGTTCATATCGGCCGCGATGTCCTGGTCGGTGCCAACTCTACCATACTTCCGGGCATAACCATCGGCGATGGGGCGCAGGTGGCAGCCATGAGCCTGGTCAATAGGGACATTCCGCCCGGGGTCTTCGCCGCCGGGGTGCCCGTGCGGATCATCCGCGACCAATTGGCTGATGAGTGACAGGGCTCAGTCACCGTCTGGGACCATAGTATGGAAGAAAAACGGAAAGGGTGGATGGGGTGAGCGGACTCGAGATTCTGCATGGCATTCAATCGATTCAATCGGCACTGTTTGATTCGTTCTTTGGGCTGATCACGAACCTGCATCATGAGATCGTCTATATCTTGGTGTTGCCGCTGGTCTACTGGCTCTATGACAAGCGTTTTGGCCGCTATATGTTCTCGGTCTTCGCCCTCTCCTTCTGGACGAACGACCTGCTGAAGGACCTCTTCGGGACAGCCCGGCCCGACCCGTCGCAGGTGCGGGTGCTGCACGCCGAGACTGGCGGCGGCTACGCCTTCCCCAGCGGCCATGCCCAGTCCCCGCTCATTTTCTGGGGAACCCTGGCGATCCAGTTCCGGCGCCCCTGGTTCTCCTGGCTAGTCGGCATTATGGTCTTTCTCGTGGGCTTCTCTCGCCTCTACCTGGGCCTTCACTGGCCGCTCGACGTACTCGGCGGTTGGGCGTTCGGACTGATCATCCTCTGGGCGGTTCAGTATGGTCGCTCCTTCCTCGCCGGTGAGCGGCAGAGCCTTGCGACAAAGCTGGTCGTGGCGGTGCTGCTTCCCGGAATCCTCCTGACCCTTTCCATGCTCGTTGCCCCCAACGGGGTGGAGGAGTTGGTCTGGGTCTTTACCGGCGTCTACGTGGGGCTCATGGTTGGCTCAGCGCTGGAGGAGGAGTATGTGGGCTTCGACCCGCGGGCCGGCTCCCCAGCCATGCAGGTGGTGAAGGTCGTGCTGGGCCTGGTGATTCTGCTTGTCCTGAAGGAAGGGCTGAAGCTGGTCCTGCCGGAGGCTGGCTGGGCCGACATGATCCGCTACTTCGCCGTCGCCCTTGGGGCCACCCTCGGTGCCCCCTGGCTCTTCCGGCGCATGGTCGGCAACCGACCGGTCCAGAACGGGGCCAGGAAGACGGGGAGCTAAATCCATGCGCTATTCGCTGGGCGGCAAGACCCCCAAGATCGGTGCGAGTGTTTACCTGGCACCGAATGCCACCGTCATCGGGCAGGTGACCCTGGAGGAAGGGGCCTCCGTCTGGTTTGGCGCCGTTTTGCGCGGCGATGTTGATTCAATCTCCATCGGGAGCGGAACCAACATCCAGGACGGGAGCGTCGTACATTGTGACAGCGGCTCTCCAGTCTCCATTGGACGGGATGTGACCGTTGGCCATAGCTGCATTATTCATGGGTGCACGATCGGCGACAGCTGCCTGATCGGCATGGGCTCCACCATTCTGAATGGCGCCCGGATCGGGGAGAACTCCCTGGTCGGCGCCGGTTCGCTGATCACCGAGGGGAAGGAGTTCCCGCCGGGGTCGGTGATCATGGGGCGCCCCGCCAAGGTGGTCCGCCAGGTGGGCGAGCACGAACTCGCCATGATCCGCCGGGGGGCCGAGTCCTACCGGCGCAATGCTGAACGCTACGCCACAGAACTGCGGGAGGTTTAGTTGCCCGCCGGTTCAGTCAAAACTCTTCCCGTGCCACAGAAACTCGTCTCACCAAGGGGGAAGCCCGGTGCTGAAGGCCCAGAAGGTCCACTTCATCGCAATCGGCGGCTATGGCATGAGCGGTCTGGCCATGGTCCTGCTAAAGCTCGGCGTCAAGGTCTCCGGTTCCGACGTGGCCGCCTCGGAGCGCACCGCCAAGCTGCAGGCGGCGGGAGCCGAGGTCCATATTGGGGCGCATGATCCGGCCTTCATAGAGGGGGCGGATACGGTCATCTACTCGACCGATGTGCCCCGCGACAACCCGGAGCTGACAGCCGCTCACGCCAAGGGTCTGCGGGTCATGCATCGCTCGGAGCTGCTGGCGGAGTTTATCAACCGGCAGTCGGGTATCGCGATGGCTGGAACCCACGGCAAGACGACCACCACCAGCATGGTCGCCACGCTCTTTGAGCGGGGCGGGCTTGACCCGACGGTCCTCGTCGGCGGGGAGATGGAGGCGATCGGCGGGACCGGCAAGGCGGGCAAGAGCCCGTGGGTGCTGGCCGAGGCGGACGAGTCTGACCGCTCCTTTCTGCGCTACTTCCCCTCGGTCGCGATCGTGACCAACGTGGAGGCGGAGCACCTGGAACACTGGGAGGGCTCCTTTGAGAAGATCAAGGAGGGCTTCCGCCAGTTCCTCACCCAGGTGAAGCCGGGCGGGCTGGCGATCCTCTGTGCCGACGACCCGACCCTGCTGGCGATCGGGCGGGAGCTTCAAACCCGGCCAGATTCGGCCACGGTGGTCTTCTACGGCACGGGGTCCGACGCCCGGTGGCAGGCCCGGAATATCCACCCCTGGGAGAAGGGGATCGCCTATGACTGCATGTGCGATGGAAAGCTCCTGGGCGAAGTCCGGCTGCCGGTGCCCGGGCGGCACAACGCCCTGAACTCCCTCGGGGCGCTGGTGGCGGGCGATCACGCCGGCCTCTCCTTCGAGCAGATGCGGACGATCCTGGAGGGGTTTGGCAATGCCAAGCGGCGGTACCAGGTCTGGGCCGAGGTGAATGATATCGTCGTGGTGGACGACTACGCCCATCATCCGACGGAGATTCGGGCGACCCTGGCGGCGGCCAAGGAGCGAGCCGGGCGTCGGGTGGTGGTGGCCTTCCAGCCCCAACGGTACTCCCGCACCCACTGGCTCATGGACGAGTTCGCCCGGGCCTTTGGCGACGCCGACCACCTGATCCTGACCAAGATCTACTCGCCGCCCGGTGAGAAGCCGATTCCCGGCGTATCGTCCGAGGCGCTGGCGGAGAAGATTGAGGCGAACACTGGGCGGAAGGTGACGCTCCTCTCCGACAAGGCCGAGATCCTGAAGCACCTGCTGGAGATGGTCCGGGGTGGCGACACGGTGTTGACAATGGGTGCCGGCGATATCTGGACGGTGGCCCGGGACCTCTCCCGGGAGCTGAAGGAGCGCAGCGGCGTGCGATAGGAATGGCGGGCGGGGGTGACCCCGCCCGACGGCTACTGGGAGGTGTGGGGGAATATGTACCTGAAGCCAGTGCACAGAATCGGGATCATGGCGATGAGCGTTGCCGCCCCGCGCCAGCTTGCCGCCCTCATGCTCCGGGTGCCGGCAACACTGCCTGCCGGGCCGGTCCAGGCCGACGCAGAGGCCGAGCCGGTCGCCTTCCCGACCAAGGGCGGGGCGGTCTGCCGGGGCTGGTGGCTGAAGCCCCGAGTAGGAGCGGAGGATCGGGTGGTTGTGCTGGCTCACGGCTGGACAAGCCAGTACCAGCGCATGGAGATGTTCCTTGAGCCGCTCTTGGCTGAGGGGAACCAGGTGCTTCTCTACGACGCCCGGGGCCACGGCGGGAGCGACCCGACCCCCTACTGCTCGGTCCGGGAGTTCAGCGATGACCTGCACGCCGCCATTCGGTTTGCCCGTGGCCGTGCCAGTCGCATTGCGGTGATCGGTCACTCGTTGGGCGCATCGGCCACGATTATCACCACGGCGGAGGGCTCCGGCGCAGAGCGGCTGGTGACGATCGCTGCCTTCGCCGACCCGGTCAAGGCATCTGCCGATATTCTGGACGCTGAGCAACTGCCCGGCGAGGTAATCTTGCAGCGGATCATGCCGCACGTGGAGTCGTTCATTGGCTGCCGGGCCGAGACGGTCACCCCGGAGCTGTTGCTGCGGTCGATTCAGGTGCCGGTGATCATGATTCACGGCACGGAAGATGAGATCGTGCCGGTCGCCCACTTCCACCGGCTTGTGGCCGCTGCAGGCGACGGTGTGGAGACGATTCTCATTGAGGGGGGCGACCACAACTCGGTCAAGGTGGAGCCCCGTGTTCTGGCCCGGATTCGATCATTCTTCCGGGATTGGTAGTCTTCCGGCCCCGTAGGGGGGAGAGCAGTTGGACCGAGCAGAGATCTTGCAGCGGTATCGGCTGGCGCTTGCGCTGATCCCCGATCTGGATATCGCCGGGGATCTCTTCATGCGCGCCCGGTCGGAGGCGGAGCTGCGCCGGCTGGCGAAGCGCTGGCGGGAACAGCACGGGCTGGGCGAGTTGCCCCCAGTGTTGGAGTTGCCAACGCTCGATCCGTTTCAGGAGGAGCATGCGCTCCACCTCTACCGGCGGGGCTGGGCGCGCCAGCGCACCGCCTGGGGCCTGGGGGTGGGGCTGGTGCTCCTGCTGGCCGTGGCGCTTGGGCTCTGGCGGCTCCAGGTGGAGACCATTCCGCCGGGGTATGAGGGGGCGCCCATGGCGACGATCGCCCTGCCCGACGGGCTGGACCTGAACGTGTACCAGGTGGAGGCAACGCCGGGCCAGGTAGCGGTCTGGTGGGAGTTGACCGGGCCAAGGGCCGAGGAGCGTGCGGCGACGCTGAATCCCCCGCTCGAGATCCCGAGCGTCCGGTTTACGATCCGGCAGTTCTCCGAGTGGAGGGCGGCGAGCCGGAGCAAGGTCTACGGCCGCACAACATACGACCTTTTCCTCACCACCGCTCAAGAGGTCACGCTGTTCGACACGGCCCTCCCTGTGACAAAGCGATATCGCGAGACCGTGGTCCCGCTACACTACGTGTCAGATGAGTACCAGATTGAGCTGGTGGAGGTGGCCCTGGGCGAGGAGTCTACGAGGCTGCGCTACCGGGCTGAGACGCCGCCGCGGGGCGAGGCTGGTTACCCGCTTGAGATCGCTGTCGGGCCCCACTCCCTGCGGTGGATCGGCGAGGCAGTCCCGGTGGATGACTCAGGTCTCATGGAGCTGACCTACAACCCGATTCCCTATGGGCTGACCCACTTGTCGATCGCCATGAACTCACCCCAGCGCCAGATTGGGCCGTTGGTCTATGACCTGCCGAACCCGCTAGTGCTCTCGGAGTTCACCCGGTATGGCGATCGGATCCAGGCGATCTACCGGCCCGATGGCCGCGGTTACCCCCGACTGCGACGGGGGAGCATGCCAATCTTTGTCGATACCGAGGGCAATCGGTACGAGGCGGCAGAGAACCCGCCACAGGCGTGGGACGGGGAGTTGAAGTACTCGCTGGTGGTGGAGAACCCGCCGCCGGACGTGGAGTTCGTCCAGCTGATCATTCCGGATGTTATGGTCGGTGGCGCGGTGCGGAGCGTCACGGTTGATCTCACACGGCGTTCGTAATGGCAGAGAGGCTCATCCCGTGGGGATGGGCCTCTCTGCATGAACCAGCCCCCATGGGGCGGAGTGCCGGACCCGCTCACTCGTAGTGTGGCGACCGGTGCTGCGGGTCGACCAGCTCGCGGTACTTGCGGATCACAGCCTTCATGTCGGTCCAGACATCCCGCTTCTTGCTGGGGTCCCGCAACAGAGCCGCCGGATGATAGGTGGGCATGAACCAGATCCCCTCCTTCTCAATCCACTGCCCCCGCATGCGGGTGATGCGCGCCTCGGGGTCGATTAGCGCCTGCAAGGCGGTAGCCCCCAGCAGCACGACGATCCGGGGTTGGATCAACCGGATCTGCGCCCGCAGGTTGGGCCAGCAGGCGGCCCGCTCGTCCGGCTCGGGGGCGCGGTTCCCCGGCGGACGGCACTTGACCACGTTGGCGATATAGCAGTTCTGCGTCCGGTCAAAGCCAGAGGCCTCCAGGATCCTGTCCAGCAGTTGCCCGGCCTTGCCGACGAAGGGCCGGCCGATACGATCCTCATCTGCCCCGGGGCCTTCTCCTATGCAGAGCAGCTTCGCGGTAGGGACGCCGTCGCCGAAGACGACCTGGGTGCACCCCGCCCGCAGTCGGCAAGCCTGGCACCCCTGCACGACCCGGGCGAGGGAATCCATGTCCGGCAGCCGGTCCAACTCGGTTGGCGAATCGGTGTAGATCAGCAGACTCACCTCTTTCAGGCATCTGCTGATCTCTTCGAGATAGAGGCGCACCGACCCTGCCCGGAGCGACCACCTCCCGGTGGAGGTAGGGTTTGTGATCCGGACCGATCGCCATACTAGAGAGAGCAGGTCGCCCGACCATTACGATTCGCCATTGGCTGTTGATTCCACAATATGCACTATGGTATAATGCCACAAATTCAGAGCGGTGGCGCTCTAAGGATAAGCGGAGGTTAGGATGACAGACGCCAAATTCGGCCCCGAAGCGTTGACCTTTGACGATGTCCTGCTGGTGCCGGCACGCTCAGAGGTGCTCCCGCGCGATGTGGATGTCTCGACTCGTCTGACTCGCACCATTCGACTCAACATCCCCCTGCTCTCTGCAGCCATGGACACTGTCACCGAGGCCCGCATGGCGATTGCCATGGCCCGGGAAGGCGGCGTGGGCATCATCCACAAGTCGATGTCGATCCAGCAGCAGGCCGAAGAGGTGGACAAGGTCAAGCGGTCTGAGCACGGGATCATCGTCGATCCCGTCTTCGTCCATCCGGACGACATGATCGATGAAGCCCTGCGGCTCATGTCCCGCTATCGCATCTCCGGCGTGCCGGTGGTGGAGCGGGGGAGCCACAAGCTGGTCGGCCTTCTCACCAACCGGGACCTCCGGTTCGAGGATAACTGGCACCAGCCCGTGGCCAACGTCATGACCAAGGAGAACCTGATCACGGGTCCGGTCGGCACCACGTTGGATGAGGCCAAGGGGATCCTCCGCCACGCCAAGGTGGAGAAGCTGCCCCTGGTCGATGAGCACGGCGTGCTGAAGGGGCTCCTGACGATCAAGGATATCGAGAAGGCGAAGAAGTACCCGAACTCCGCCAAGGATGAGCGGGGCCGCCTCCTCTGCGGCGCAGCGATCGGCGTCTCGACCGATGTACTGGAGCGGACCGGCGCCCTCGTGGAAGCCGGTGTCGATCTGGTCGTGCTCGACTCGGCCCACGGTCACTCGGCGGGGATTATGGATGCGCTGCGCCGGGTGAAGGCCAGCTTCCCGAAGCTCCAGGTGATCGCCGGCAACGTGGCGACCGCCCAGGGGACCCGGGACCTGATCGAGGCCGGGGCCGATGCCGTCAAGATCGGTATCGGGCCGGGTTCGATCTGCACGACTCGCGTCGTGGCGGGCATTGGCGTGCCGCAGGTGACGGCGATCTATGAGTCGGCCCAGGAGGCGAGCAAGTACGGCGTGCCGGTGATCGCAGATGGCGGCATTAAGTACTCGGGCGACATCGTGAAGGCGGTGGCGGCGGGTGCATCGGCGATCATGATCGGCTCGCTCTTCGCCGGGACCGATGAGTCCCCCGGCGAGATGGAGATCTACCAGGGCCGATCCTTCAAGGTCTACCGGGGCATGGGCTCCCTGGGCGCCATGAAGGAGGGGTCGGGCGACCGCTACTTCCAGGAGGGCGCCCCGAAGCTGGTCCCCGAGGGAATTGAGGGCCGGGTAGCCTACCGTGGGGCGCTGGCTGAGACTGTCTTCCAGCTAATCGGCGGCCTGCGGGCCGGCATGGGCTACTGCGGCACCCCCACGATCGACGACCTCCGCGAGAACGGCAAGTTCCGGCGGATCACGGCGGCGGGCCTGCGGGAGAGCCATCCGCACGATGTGCATATCACCAAGGAGGCCCCGAACTACAGCGTCTCCTAAGCAGCAACCCGGACAGGGGGTATCCTCCTCTGTCCGGGTTTTCGCGCGACTGTAGACGGAGCCCCGGGTTTCTGTTAAAGTGGCTGTTGGCACGCCTGTACTCAAAATCAAAGCGCTTTGCGCATACTAGGCTAGACCCTCTATAAGAAGGGGAGACATGATAGTGACGGCTAAGTTCGTCGTTCGCGGTGGGAGCCCTCTGTCCGGCAGCGTGTCGATTGGCGGCGCGAAGAACAGCGCCCTGCCGATCGTAGCCGCCGCGGCCCTCGCCGGCCAGGGGGAGTCCATCCTGGAGAATGTCCCGAACAACTCAGACATTCAGCACCTCTGCCAGATCCTTCTGGAGTTGGGTTGCGAGGTGGAATGGGTCGGGGAGACCTCCCTGCGGGTCAATGCAGAGGGGCTCTCCAACCACGTTGCGCCGTACAATATCGCCCGCAAGTTGCGGGGTTCAACCTATGTCATGGGGTTGCTCCTGGCCCGCATGCGCCGGGGCGAGGTTGCCTGCCCGGGCGGCTGCGATATCGGGGCCAGACCGGTGGACTTCCACCTGAAGGGCTTCAAGGCATTGGGGGCAGATGTGGTCGTTGAGCACGGCGCCATGGTCGCCGAGAACGTGGAACTCCGCGGCGGCCGGTTCTATGTGGACCGCGCCTCGGTCGGCACCACCGTCAATATGATGATCACGGCATCGCTCACGCCGGGGCAGACCCTCCTGGAGAACGCTGCCTGCGAGCCCGAAATCGTAGATCTCGCGAACTTTATTAATGCCATGGGCGGGCGGGTCCGCGGGGCCGGCACCAACATGGTCCGCATTGAGGGTGTCGAGCAGATGCGGGGTGTGCGCCACGAGGTGATCCCGGATCGGATCGAGGCCGGCACCTACATGCTCATGGCCGCCGCTGCCGGTGGCGATGTGCTGGTGGAAAACATGATCCCGGAGCACCTGTCCACGGTCATTGCCAAGCTGCGCGAGGCGGGGCAAGAGGTCGAAGAGCAGATGGATGCGGTCCGCGTGATCGCCCGTCGCCCGATCCGAGCGGTCGATGTAGAGACGCAGGTTCACCCGGGCTACCCGACCGATCTGCAGTCGCCCTTTGTCGCCCTGATGGGCCTCTCCGACGGCATTTCGGTGGTGCAGGAGACGATCTTCGAGAACCGGTTCGGCTTCACCAACGAGTTGGGGCGCATGGGCGCCAATATTAAGGTGGACCGGAACACGGCGATCGTCCGGGGAGTGGAGCGGTACACCGGGGCACCGGTGGAGGCGAAGGATATCCGGGGCGGTGCCGCCCTGGTCACCGCCGCCCTTGCGGCTGAAGGTGAGACGGAGATCGGCGGGATTCAGTTTATCGACCGGGGTTACACCCGCATGGAGGAGAAGTTGGCTGCCATGGGCGCCGATATCCGGCGGGTCGAGGCGGAGAGTGAAGCGGCGGAGTAAGCAGCAGGGCAGGAGCAAGCGGTGCTCCTGCCCTTTTCGCGGGTGTGGGGCCCGTGGGGACGGCTGCGAGACCCGTGGGGACGGCTGCGAGACCCATGGGGACGGCTGCGAGACCCGTGGGGACGCCTATGAGACCCGTGGGGACGGCTGCGAGACCCGTGGGGACACCTATGAGACCCTCGGGGACGCCTGCGAGACCCTCGGGGACACGTGGGCGTAAGCGTTGACGGTTCGACCGGTCGCCGCCTGCCCCTTACACCACCCCGGCGAGCCGGATCAGGTCGCGATGCACCTGCTGCAGCCCTTCGGGGAACTCGTCTGGCTTGAAGAACCCTGCGGCGGCGATCTCCGCGTCGCGTGGCGCCAGCCCGTCGGTCCGCCCGACCGGCCGGCAGAGCATGGTCAGGTCGATCCGCGGCACAACCGGGTCGATCCTTACGTGGAGAACCGAGAGAACGGCTACCTCCAGCCCACACTCCTCCCGGATCTCACGAACCAGCGCCTCCTGCGGTTGCTCCCCCTGGCCCTTGACCCATCCGCTTGGAAGACCCCACGGCTCCGTGGGCCGGTAGCTATGATCCAGCAAGAGAACACGCCCGTCAGCATCCACCACAACGCCGGCGACCCCGAGCAGGAACTTCTGGTTCATGAGCCACATGGCCACGAAGCGCATGCGAGGGGTCATCGGCAATACCTTCCACAGCCAGAGCAGAAATCGCTTCATAGACCGAGCCCTCCCATACAACGTAAGACGCTACCCAAAAAGCCCGAGTTTCTTTCGCAACTCGGAAGGGGAACGGGCTCCCTCTGCCCAACTATCTACCCGACAAGGAGGGAACCACGTTGGCACGCACAATTCCCTCCCGCACACGCCCCATGCAGGCTAGACGCTCCCCGGGGGATGGGGAGGCGCCCCTGGTGGCCAAGGCTGCGCCGCTCCATGCGCCGGACGGACTGCTGCTCTTCGCACTGGTCGGCCTGCTGAGTGTCGGGATGATCATGGTATACAGCGCCTCTGCTGCGGAGCCTACGATCTCGGTCGTCTCCCGCATGCGGTGGTTTGGGATCGGCTTCCCGTTCCTGCTGATCGGCATGTTCTTGCCGCCCCGCACCTGGCGTAGGCTCATGCCCTTCGCCCTGATCGCCTGCGCCATCGCACTGGCCTCGCTCCTGTGGGACGGCAACCCGCTGGCGATCACTCGAAACAACGCGACCCGCTGGCTGGGCTTCGCCGGGCAGACGGTCCAGCCCTCGGAGTTCACCAAGTTGGCCTTTATCCTCTTCGCCGCCCACTTTCTGGAGCGCCGCGGCACCAAGATGGGCCTCTTCAAGGGGTACCAGTTCTGGGTTCCCTTCCTGGCGGTCCTGGGTGGGCTGGCGGTCATGATCTACAAGGAGCCTGATCTCGGCACCGCCCTGGTGCTGGGTGGCACCGCATTCTGCCTCATGCTGGCGGCCGGGGTCGACTGGAAGGCGCTCGTCGTGGGCGTCGTCATGGCTGGCCTGCTGGTCGGCTTCGCCGCCACCCGCATGGAGCACCAGCGCGAGCGGTTGCAGTCCTGGCTCAATCCGTGGGCCTTCCACCAAGAAGGCGGCCACCAGGTGATCCAGTCCTGGAAGGCGATCGCCCGGGGGGGCCTGTGGGGTGTGGGTCTTGGCCAATCGCTCCAGAAGTTGGACGACCGCTTACCTGAAGCCGAGACCGACTTTATCTTTGCGATTGTGGCGGAGGAGATGGGTCTGGTCCGTGCCGTCGGCGTGGTCCTCCTCTACCTGCTCTTCACCTGGCGCGGCTACACGGTCGCAGCCCGCGCCCCCGACCGGTACACCTACCTGCTGGCGGTCGGCGTCACCTCATGGATGGCCGTCCAGGCCTCCATGAACTTGGGCGTGGTCACCGGCACGATCCCCAACACGGGTGTGCCCTTGCCGTTCATCTCCTCCGGTGGCTCCTCCCTGCTTGCCCTCATGCTCGCCATGGGGCTCTTGCTCGGGGTGAGCCGTCGGACGCTCCCGGATACGAAGGAGGCCAAGGAGGCGAAGGTATGAGCACCGCGATCATGCAGGTGCGCCGGGCCACCCCGGCTGACAAGGACGAGGTGGTCGCCCTCAGCCGGGCGATCAGTGAGCATGACTTTATTGCAGACGGTTTCGATGACTGGGTCGCCTCCCCTGGGCCGGACGGCTTCTACGTGGCCGAGCAGGATGGCCGGATCGTGGGCTGCTACTGCCTGGAGTTCCACGCCGAGGGGCAGGCCTACTTCTTCGCTATGCGGATCCACCCAGGCGCCCAGGGCAGGGGGATCGGCACCGAGTTCTGCCGCCTGCAGGTGGAGCAGGCCCGGGCCGCCGGCGCTCGGGAGATCTACCTGTTCAGCGTGCTGGATAACCACCGGGCGCATCGGACCGTGGAGAAGAATGGGTTCGTTAACCGGGGGGCCTGGATCGTGTACGATGCGGTCAAGCAGATCCCGCCCCAGCCACCGGTGAAGCGTGCTCGCTGGGCCACGCCAGATGACGCTCCCGCAATCGAGCGCTTCCGCCGGGCCCGGACCCACGGCCCGCTCGCTGGGGTGATTGCCTCACCCGGCAGCGGTTGGGCGGTGGTGACCGAAGGGCCAACCGACTGGAGACCGGAGCAGATCGCCCTGGTGGACGGCGAGGCCGGGCTTCAGGGGCTCATGTTGGTCACGCCGACCGATGACGGCCCCCTGCTTCGCTGGCTGGACGGCTCCCCGGAGGCGGCGGCTGACCTGCTGGCGCTCTTCGCCAAGCGCCTGGCGGATGACGGTCACGCCGCCATGGGCCTGAGCCTGCCAGAGGCGGCAGAGCCCCTCCTCACACCCCTTGGGCTCGATCCCGCCGGGGCGTTCCGGGCCTATGTCTTTCATCGGTACACATAAGCACACACCGCCCCCGCAGGTTCTGCGGGGGTTTTTTCCTTGTGTGCCCGGCGACTCCCGGTGCGGATCGGAATGTATGCGAGACAACCTCATAGGTATAGGAGTGTAGTTCGTCATATTGAACGAGCCGAAGTCCACGAATTCACATGATGCGCTATAATGGGTAAGGTGTTGTTTTTGAGTGTAGTGTTGAAGGAGGCAATCGCATGAAGCGGGAAGCGGTGATCGTCAGCGCTGTGCGGACCCCGTTTGGCGCCTTTAACGGCGGCTTGAAGGAGCTGTCGGCGCCGGATCTGGGGGGCGTGGCGATCCGGGAGGCGGTCCGGCGGGCCGGCCTTGTGGGGCAGGAGCAGGAGATCGACAACGTCTTCATGGGGCAGGTGGTTCAGGCCGGCGTGGGCCAGATTCCGAGCCGGCAGGCGACCTACAAGGCGGGGCTACCCAAGGAGGTCGTCTCCGAGACGATCAACAAGGTTTGCGCCTCGAGCCTGCGGGCTGTCAACCTGGCCGATCTCATGATCCGGGCGGGCGATGCGCATGTGGTGGTGGCCGGTGGCATGGAGTCCATGACCAACGCCCCCTACCTGCTGCCCAAGGCCCGCTCGGGCTATCGCATGGGCAACGCCACACTGGTGGATGGCGTGATCCACGACGGGCTCTGGTGCCCATTTAACGATGTGGCCATGGGCTCCTTCGGCGAGCGGGGCGTGGTGGAGCACGGCCTTACCCGCCAGGAGCAGGACGAGTGGGCCTACCGGTCCCACATGCGGGCTGCCGCTGCCTGGGACAAGGGGCTCTTCGCCGAGGAGGTCATACCGGTCGAGATCCCCCAGAAGAAGGGCGAGCCGCTCCGCTTCGCCACCGACGAGCCGATCCGGCGGGACACCACCCTGGAGAAGATGGCGGCCCTGAAGCCGGCCTTCGAGAAGGGCGGCACGATTACCGCAGGCAACGCCCCCGGCCTCTCCGACGGCGCATCTGCCCTGGTGCTCATGTCGCGCGAGAAGGCGGAGGAACTGGGGCTAGAGATCCTGGCCACCGTGATCAGCCAGGGGCAGGCCTCCGACGAGCCGCACAAGCTGCACAGCGTTCCAGCCCAAGCTGGCTTGAAGGCGCTGAAGAAGGTCGGGATCAGCCCCAGGGATCTCCACCTGGTCGAGATCAACGAGGCCTTCGCAGCGGTGACGCTTATCGCCAGCCGGCTCCTGGAAGTCAATCCGGAGATCGTCAACGTGAATGGTGGCGCCCTCGCTCTTGGGCATCCTATTGGAGCGAGCGGTGGCCGGATCCTCATGCATCTGATCTACGAACTCCGCCGGCGGGGTGGGGGCCTCGGTCTTGCGGGCATCTGCTCGGGCGGCGGGCAGGGCGAGGCGACCGTCATCCGCGTCGGATAACTCTCGAGGAGGATTCTTCCCATGGCAATCAAGACGGTTATGGTGGTTGGCGCCGGGCAGATGGGCTCGGGCATCGCACAGGTGGCGGCGCAGGCCGGCCTGCGGGTCTACCTGCGGGATGTCGAGGAGCGCTTTGTCAGCCGGGGGCTTAGCGTGATCGAGAAGAACCTGAGCCGCGATGTGGAGAAGGGGCGGCGGAGCGCCGAGGAGAAGGCGGCGATCCTGGGCCGAATCTCCGGAACGGTCGGCATGGAGCCAGCCCGGGAGTGCGACCTGGTGGTGGAGGCGATCATTGAGAACCTGGACGTGAAGTTGGCCCTCTTCCGTGAGCTGGACGAGATCTGCCCGAGCGAGACGATCTTCGCCTCGAATACATCTAGCCTGCCGATCACGCAGCTCGCCTCCTCGACAAAGCGGGCCGATCGGTTCATCGGTATGCATTTCATGAACCCGGTGCCGGTTATGAAGCTGGTGGAGATTATCCGAGGCCTTGCCACGTCGGACGAGACCTACACCGCAATTCGCAATCTGGCCGATGCGATGGGCAAGACCACCGCGGTGGTCAACGACTTCCCCGGCTTTATCTCCAACCGGGTGCTCCTCCCCATGCTGAACGAGGCGATCTACTGCTTCTACGAGGGGATCGCGGGGGTTGAGGAGATCGACACGGTCATGAAGTTGGGCATGAATCACCCCATGGGGCCGCTGACTCTGGCTGACTTCATTGGGCTGGACACCTGCCTCTATATCATGAATGTGCTCTACGAGGGGTACAAGGACTCGAAGTACCGGCCCTGCCCGCTCCTGGTCCAAATGGTTCAGGCCGGCTACCTGGGGCGCAAGACCGGACGGGGCTTCTATACATACAACCCGGACGGAACCGCCACCCCGATGGTGCGCAAGTAACGGATCGCCAAAGAAGCCCCTCCACGGCGGAGGGGCTTCTCGTATGTGATCAGGCGTGCGGGTTAGCGCGGGTCGTAGCCGATTACCCACCAGAGGCCGGGCCCGTCCTGGCGGCCCACCTGGCGCAGGTAGACCCGCTGAATGGGGCCGCTGGGCACATCAAACAGAACCTCGACCCCAATGTTGCCCGCTTCGGTCAGGGAGGCCGCATCTACCGTGACGCCCTTCTCCCGCAGGAACCGGAGGGCCACTTCTTGGGCGTCGGTCCGGTCGGTGTGGAGTGTCGGGTCCTTCACCCGCTCCCGCTCCATGGTCAGGGCGGCGGCCATGTCCGGCCATACATCCTCCTTGGCCTGCCGGTTGAAGGACTCGGCGGTGTCCAGGTAGCGGGGCAGACGCAGATCCTTTAGCAGCTGTCGGGCCAGTTGGATCACCCGATCGCCCTGCGGGTCGCCGCTGACCCAGACCCGGAGGCCGTCCTGGTGCCAGCTCAGAATGCCAGAGCCGTGGAACTCTACCGGACCATGCTCCGACCAGCCGAAGACGGTCATGGGGTGGTAGTTGTCCCTGGGTTTGGCCTGGGACAGGTCGATCTCGGCGTCGCCGAAGTCCAGGGTAATGCCGCCCTTGTTGGCAATGATCCGCCTCGGGCTCTCCTCGGGCAGCAGGGGCTGGAAACCGGCCAACTGGGCTGCCGCTTCAGGCGTTTCGACCCGGGTGCCGCCCTCGGTGACCGCGTAGCCTTCAGGGGGCTGGTAGGTGAAGCGAGCCGGATCGATCACCGGGTTCAGCTCAAAGGTGGTGTAGGTAGCGGTGTAGTGAAAGAGGGAGGGGTCGCTGTCGTCGCCCTTGTACTGGAGCGGCAGCTTGGTCGCCTTGTCAATCCAGAGCGTGTAGGTGTACCCCTCTGCATTCGTCGCCTTCACCCGAACGGTGGGCCGACCCGCCACCTGCTCCTCGCCATCGACCGTGTAGGGCTGGTCGATCACCTTCTTGGCCAGCGAGGCCGGGCTCCACTCCCGCAGGTCGGAGGCGATCGGGTAGCCGTGGTGCGCCCTCTTTTCGTCGGGTAACACCGACCACTCACGGTCACCGTCGCTGACTACCACTTCGGTGCCGTAGGTCGGATGATGCTTCTCCCAGTAGTAGCGGTCGCCATCTACCCAGAACTCTTCGGTCCAGCGCTCGGTCCGCGCTGGCTCGCCCGGCTTCTCCCACTTGTGCTCGATCACGGCGTGGTAGCGGGTCAGGCTGGCAACCGCCTGCTCCATGGCATAGACCACCTGCCGGGCCTGGTACTGGGGGAGCAGGTTGGCGCCGACTGTCAGCACCGCTGCTGCCGCGGCGACGGCGGCCCAGCGGGTCAGGCGGGAACGGGTGCGGGCCGGCTTCGGGGCGGTCGCTTGGAGGCCACGGCGCACCCCCTCCAGCGAGGGCGCCGCCTGGAGGCCGAGCCGCTTCCCTGCGATCGCTACGGCGAGGAGTTCAGCGGTCTCACTGTCCACCGGGCGATCTGGCCTCCGCTCCTGGGCGAGCTGGTCAATCTGCTGGTCGAGCCACTCTTCTGCCTTCATGCTACTTCTCCTCCTTCAGGTGGTCGCGCATCAGGTCTCGCATCGTTTGGACAGCCCGGTACTGCAGGTTGCGCACCGCCGCCTCCGACTTGCCCATGCGGGTGGCAGTCTCAGCCCGAGAGTAGCCCCGCACGATCCGCAGTTCAAAGACCTCTCGGTAGTCCGGCGGCAGCTTTGCCAGCAACTCCTGGATCCAGGCCCGCTGGACGGCCTCGTCATGTTCGCTGGCGTGCAGCAGGATCGCCTCGTCCAGTGTGACCGTGATCCCGCGCACTCGGCTCCGCCGCCAGCGGTCCCGAATCAGGTTCAGGGCCGTGGTGAAGAGGAACTCCCGTGTGGGCGGTCCAGCCGTCGCTGTGCTCGGGCTTCCCAGGACTCGGGCACAGGTCTCCTGGGCCAGGTCCTCAGCCTCTTCCCGGTTCTGAACCCGGGCGTAGGCGAAGCGGTAGAGTTGGAGCCACATCTCTCGGTACCACGCCTCGGTCTCCCGGCGCTTCCCGGGCGGGGTCCCCGACACGCTTGTCTCTTGCAGCATTTCGATCTCGCCTCCCACCAAAGAGGACGCACCACCTGGCGGAATGTCTCGCCGGGTGGTGGATTTTCCAAAGCCTTTGACGATGCAGCCCGGCAGAAAGTGGCTGGGGGCATGGAAAAAACCCCTCCGGCGATGGAGGGGCTGTCGGTGGCTAGGGCAGTGTGGCGGGAGGTACCGGGTGCTGCTTCCAGATCAGGAGGAGCAGCTCATTGAGCGCCATGGCGGCCCCGAAGAGTCCCGCCAGGCCCGGCCGGCCGGCTGCGTAGAGCGCAAGAACCGAGCCGCCGAGGATCCCGGCATCGAAGATCAGCCTTGCGTAGCCGGTCAGCAGGTACGGGGCTTTGGGCGAGCCCCAGAGGGACCAGATAATCGCAGCGAGCAGCGGGGCGCCGAGTCCCAGCGTCCACCGCAGGAGGGTGCCCTGCCCGGTGCGGAAGCCCCAATAGCCCAGCGCCCAGAGCGCCGCCATCTCCACGAGAAACCGCACGCCCAGGTTGCTCCCCTTCAGAATCACTAGCATGCTGATCCTCCTGTTACAGGGCGAGATTGAAGCGGGCTGCCGTCCGCTGCTGGTAGGCTGGGATATCGCCGGCGGGGTCCAGGACCGGGGCGCTGTGGCAGACCTCCAACCGCATTGGCTTCAACTGCGCCACCACCCGGCTGGATCGGACCGCTTCGGCCATGTCCGGCGTGAAGATCGGCATGGGGTTGTGCAGCCGGCCGCCCTTGCTGGTGAAGAGGTCGCCCGCCAGAATGACGCGATCCGCCACGTGGTGGTAGACGACGTGTCCGGGCGAGTGGCCGGGCGTCAGGTGCGGGGTCAGGCCGCCGACCGACATCAACCGGTTGGATGAGTCCATGGGCAGCGGCTTCACCAGTCCCTTGGGCAGGCTCGCCTCCACCTTCTTGCGCCGGGGGTAGGGGAGGGCGCCCTCCAGGTAGGGGATCTCAATCGCGTGGGCGTAGACGGGGACCGGGTAGCGCTCCCGGATCTTGAGCACGGCGCCGACATGGTCGGAGTGGCCGTGGGTCAGCACGATCTGCTTGAGCGGCTTGCCCGACCGCTCAATGAAGCGGATAATGCCGCTCGCCATGCTGGAGATGCCGGCATCGATCAGGGTGAGGCCATCGGGCTCGGCCGCGATCCAGACCCGCATGGGGAGGATCATCCAGGACTTCAGGCTCCAAATGTGCGTGGAAATCTGCTCAATCTTCATTGGGGGTTCACTCCGTTCTGTGCTGTCTGCTTGAAACCGGCCAGGAGGACCGTGACCGCCAGGTCAAAGGTCGGTGCCAGGCGGAGGGTGAGCTCCTCCAGCGGTTCGGGCGAGTCGGTGTACGTGGCCAGGATTCCATGGATGGTGAAGAAGGTGATTCGGGCATAGGCCAGGCTCTGCTCATCGGTCACGTGGGGCGGTAGACAGGCCTGGACCGCTCTGCGCAGGAGGCTGAAGAGGTAGTTGCGGGTCTTGTTCAGGTCCAACGTGGTCGTGGCTGCATCCACCCGGTCGGATCGGACCATGAAGAAGATCCGGTACATGGTCCGGTTGGTGAGGCAGAAGCGAATGAAGCTCCGGCAGATCTGGATCAGCCGGTCGTCGGGCGAGGGGGTCGGGTCCTGGAGGATCGTCTCCATCTCCCCTTGCAGGGATTGCAGCGGCCCCATGGCGAGGTGCTGGAGCAGCGCCTCCTTGTCCTTGAAGTAGATGTAGATAGTAGTGTGGGAGCACCCCGCCTCCTTGGCGATCTCACGCATGGTCACCGTGTCGTAGCCCCGCTCGGCAAAGAGTTGTCCGGCAGCGGCGAGGATCGCCCGTCGGGTCTCCTCGGCCCGGACCTCCTGTCGGCTTGCCAAGAATCATCGACCTCCGTTCGCATAGTAACCAGTGGTTAGTAACCGTTGGTTATAAAGTAACCGATGGTTAGTAAGGAGTCAAGGGGTATTTGGCAAAAAAACGCGGGAGTCGAGGATTTTGCCCTCGGCTCCCGTTCTGACAGCTCAGGATATGGTCAACCACCAGCGGTAGCGCCCCTCGTTGGGGTACGTCGGCTCGGGGTCTGCGAGATAGCCCTGCTCAGCCAGGACTCGGTTTGTCTGCCCGAAGATCACGTGCCAGATCAGGTTAAAGCACTCGCCAAACGAGATCCCGGAGCGAAGTGGGCCAATGTCGCCCAAGCTCGTTTGCAGTGCAGTGTAATGCGCCTGGACGACCGCCAGGAGAGTCTCCTGAACCGCCCCGACAACCCCGTCGATCACCTGACCCTCTGGCTGCCGGAAGAAGATGGGGATCGCTGGCTTCCCTTCACGCAGGGCGGAGGCGGCTGTCAACAAGGAGAGCCCTATGCCCTGCGGGGCCTCGCCGCGAGTCAACCCAACCAGCGCCTCAGCGGCTGCTCCCAGGTGAAGGTCTAGCCCTTCGACCTCGGGGGTCCCGAGGAGGGGGCGCAGGGGAGCGGGAACCGTCTCGTCACGCTGCACCGCTCCAGGGAGCTCCCAGACCAGATCCGGCAGTCCAAAGCGCCGGCCCGAGTGGTCACCGAAGCTGGACCAGGTGTACGTCGGGTCGATCGCCATGCTGTGGGATCCTGCATAGTCCTTCTGGGTGAAGCCCTCCACACTCTCCTGGGCGTAGAGCACATAGCGGCGCCCCCCGGGCTGCTCCTTCTCGTGGATCAGGTGGCCTGAAGCCTTGAGCGTTTCCAGCCCACCCCAATCGAGGCCGAAGCACCCAACCAGGGCGAACCGGAGATCGCACAGTTCACTCCATGTCCGGGCAGTGACCTGATCGATCTGTCTGTCGATCTCACTCCGACGGGCGTAGATTCGCTCAGCCAGGTGTGTGGCTACGGGCCATGTTTTGCGGTAGATCGCATCCTGGTCCGCCTGGCTGTACCAGGCAAAACCGAGGCTGTACTCACCACCCGAACAGCGTGCGAGCCCCAGCCGGAGCAACTGCTCGAGGGCATCCTGGGTGGCCTGAACGGAGAGCCCGGATCGCTCTGCCAGGAAGGGCTGGGTCACCGGTCCCTCGCTCAGGGCCTGGAGAATTGGCCATGCCTGGTAGCGCTTAATGGTCTCCTGGGGGTTCCAGCCGTCGGGCGGCCCAAGCGATCCTACGACATACATATCAAACGGTTTGCTCACACCGGTACACCTCCCGTCTGGAGATCGTTTCACTCTAGCTTTTCTAGCTACTGTGACAGCACTCCTGGTTGGGAGGCAATCCGCCGGTTCTCCGGTTGAATATCCGCCCCCTGGAGCGCGTACTATGTGAACACGGTAACTAATCAGAAAAGTAACGCCACAACGGAAGGTAAACGCTAGGGAATATCCAATTGGATAAAGACCAACCCGATCCGCTGGCAGGCGGCGGGTGAGCAAGAGGAGGGGTTGAGACCATGACCATGCGGCACAACCTGACCCTACACACCATGTTGGAGCGGGCCCGACGGTACTTCCCGCAGAAGGAGATCGTCTCCCGCACGGGCACCGGCATCTTCCGGTATACATACGCCGACTACTATGACCGGACCCGCAAGCTCGCCGCAGCCCTTACCAAGCTCGGCGTTGAGCGTGGCAACCGGGTCGGCACGATCGCCTGGAACCACCACCGGCATCTGGAGGCGTACTTTGCCGTCCCGTGCATGGGGGCATCGCTCCACACCATCAACCTCCGCCTGCCCCCGGACCACCTGGCCTACGTAATCAACCACGCCGGCGACCGGGTCCTCCTGATCGATCCCGACCTGCTCCCCCTGGTCGAGGCGGTGCGAGGCGAGTTGGAGACGGTCGAGCACTTTATTATCATGGGCGATGGCCCTCTGCCCGAGACCCGACTGGCGCCGGTCCACAGCTACGAGGAGCTGCTGGCCGCGGCCCCCGGTGACTACACCTTCCCTGAGGATATCGATGAATGGGAGGAGGCGGGCATGTGCTTCTCCTCCGCCACCACCGGCCTGCCGAAGGGCGTCAGCTATGCCCACCGGGCAATCTACCTGCATTCGATGATGGTCTGCATGAGCGATACCGTTGGGGTGAGTGAGAAGGACTCGATCCTCCCCGTTGTCCCGATGTTCCACGTGAACGCCTGGGGTATGCCCTTCGCCGGCCTCTGGATGGGCGCCAAGCAGGTGCTGCCAGGCCCGCGCCCGGACCCGCACACGATCTGCCAGCTGATGCAGGATGAGCGGGTGACTCTGGCTGCCGGTGTTCCCACGGTCTGGATGGGCGTCCTCCAGGCCATGGAGCAGAAGCAGTACGATCTCTCCTCGATCACCCGGGTTGCCTGCGGCGGCTCGGCACCGCCCCGGGCGCTGATCGAGGCCTACGAACAGAAGCTTGGGGTCCCGTTCCTGCACGCCTACGGCATGACCGAGGCGGCCCCAGTCACCCACGTGAGCCGGCTGAAGTCCGACCTGGAGGGCGCTCCGGCGGGCGAGCGGTACGCCAAGAAGGCGAAGCAGGGGCTGCTCGCTCCGGGCCTCGACATGGTGGTCCTGAGGGAGGACGGCGCCGAGGTCGCCTGGGACGGCCACGAGATGGGCGAGGTGGTGATGCGGGGGCCGTGGATCGCCAACGCCTACTACAACGACGAGCGCTCCAAGGCGACCTTCAAGCAGGGCTGGTACCACACGGGCGATGTCGCCACGGTGGATGAAGACGGCTACATGCAGATCGTCGACCGGGTGAAGGACCTGGTCAAGTCTGGCGGCGAGTGGATCTCGTCGGTGGATCTGGAGAACGCGATCATGGCGCACCCGAAGGTGGCAGAGGCGGCCGTGGTGGCGGTCTACCACCCCAAGTGGCAGGAGAGGCCGCTGGCCTGCGTTGTGCCGAAGGCGGGGGCCGAGCTCTCGGCCGATGAGGTCAAGGCATTCCTCAAGGGCAAGTTCGCTGACTGGTGGATGCCGGACGATGTCCTCTTCATTCCAGAGGTGCCGAAGACGAGCGTGGGCAAGTTTGACAAGAAGGTGCTGCGTGAGCGGTACTGGCACCACCTGGCCCAGGAGCAGGAGCCCGCTGACTAGAAGAAGAGAAGATGCCCAGCCGGCGCGAGCCAGGCTGGGCATTTCAGTCTGCTTAATGGCCGGGATTGGCCCACATGAGCCAACCCAGGGCGAGCCACCCCAGGCCCGTTGTGATAATTGGCACCTCCAGGTGGGGCGTGACGAGCATTTGCAGCGGTAGCAGCAGTCCTAGGCAGAGCGGAAGGGCACGCCACCGCACACCTACCCGGAGGTGCGCCCAGCCCAGGAACAGGAGGCCGCCGAACCAACCGGCGAAGCCAACGGCGTAGAGGACTGACCAAGGGGGGCTAGCGGGTCCAGGTGGCCCGACCAGCTCGTACAGGACGGTCACCCCACTGCAGATGATTGCAAGATAGGCAAGCACCCTGCCGATGCGGCCGAGGCCGCTACTTGGATCTGGAAGCCGCCGGTCCAAGCCGAGGAGAGCCAAGCCGAAGAGCCCTTGTGCCAGCACGAAGAGCAGCGGCGGTTCAGTCGCCAGAAGCAGGGCCTGAGAGCCCTTCCAGACCCAGAACGCGCCCCCTGCGATCGCTGCCAGGGCGCCATTGCGGTTCAGCACGTTGCGTTCCCCCCCCCGGCGTCAATCTTCGCATAGGAAGGGGTGTGGGTTCCACTACAGTTTCGCAAGGTTCTGGCCCATGCCACACGTGGTCAAGCGCTGCGGGAAAAACTGATCCATTGCCGCTCCGCTCGATTGGGTATCCTACTGGCAAAGGAGGATGCCCAATGACCAAGGTTGCGGTGATCTACTACAGCTCCACCGGCAGCACGTACAAGATGGCCCAAGCGGTGATCGAGGGCGCCAAGAAGACGGGCGCCGAGGTGAAGCTCTTCCGGGTCCAGGAGCTTGCACCGCCGGAGGTGATCGCCTCCAACAAGGGCTGGCAGGCCCACGTCGAGGCGACGAAAGATCTCCCGGTGGTCAGCCCCAACGACCTCGAGTGGGCCGACGCAGTCGTGCTCGGTACCCCCACCCGGTTCGGCAACGTCTCCTCGCAACTCAAGCAGTTCATCGATCAGACGGGCGGGCTCTGGTTCCAGGGGAAGCTTGCCAACAAGGTGGCCGCCGGCTTCGTGACCGCATCCAACGCCCATGGCGGGCAGGAGTCCACGCTGCTGGCACTCTACAACACCTTCTACCACTGGGGTGCGATCATCGTGCCGCCGGGCTACACGGACCAGGTGGTCTTCGCCGCAGGCGGCAACCCCTACGGGGCCAGCGCACTGGGGACCGAGCAGGGCGTGAGCGAGGCCGAGCTGACGGCAGCCCGCCACCTGGGCGAGCGTGTGGCTACGGTGGCAGGCTGGGTGACCGCTGGCAAGGCGGCCCCGGAACCCACCCCGGTCCTGGCTGGAAAGAGTTAACCGCAATGTGGCCTCGGGGTAAAGCCCGGGGCCTTTCTCTACTCATGCGGCCGGCGGAGCGGGTCCACCGTGAGCGCCACCAGCACCAGCAGGGTGGCGAAGCCGAAGGCGGGGTAGAGCAGGCTCAGGAGCCGGCTGAAGCCCACACCGCTGCAGAGCAGGGCCACCACTGTAACACCCAGCACGATCTCCCGGTAGCGCAGCCGGAGCATGGTTGTCGCACGGGTGGCAAAGCCATAGGCACAGGCGATTGCGGTCGTGTAGATCTCGGCCCAGAGGATCATGGTATAGAACCACTGGATCGGCGGGGTATGGAACCGGGCGAGAAAGAGCATGGGGATCTCCACCGCCCCGATCTGTGGCAGGTGGACGCTGACCGCCAGCTCCATGCCCGCTGCCAGCACGCCGAGCATAAGCCCGCCGGTCAGGCCGCCCAGCCAGATTGTCCGCCGGTCTTGCACCTCGGCGCCCAGCGGCCCGAGCACCGAGATCGCAAGGACCAGGTTGTACCCCACGTAGAGCAGGGCGGCCAGCCACCAGGCCTTCACGGGGGCCAGCGCCGGCCAGGGCAGATCGGTCCGCAGGATCGCCCCCAGCCCATGGTGGTGCACCGAGGTGATCGAGAGCAGGAGGACGGCTCCGGTCAACAGCGGCACGACGACCGAGTTAGCCGCCATGATCCCCCGCATGCCGGCGAGGATTGTGAGGCTGGTCAGAACCGCTGTGACCAGCACCCCGACCGACTTGGGCAGCCCCAACTGCTCGGCGAAGACCGCCCCACCCCCCGCCACCATGACGGTCAGCGTAGCACCTAGGAAGAGGGTCACCAGGCCGTCCATCAACCGACCGATGTACGGACCGCAGAGGTGGTGCAGGATCTCCCGGTGCGTCCTCGCCCCCAGCCGCCGCCCCAGGTCCATAACCACCACGCCCAGGCCGCAGAAGAGGAGGGTTGCGACCCCCACACCCACCAGACCGAGCCGGCCGTAGGCGGCGAAGAAGCGGAGCGTCTCCTGGCCCGATGCAAACCCCGCCCCGACCACGGTGCCCACATAGGTCGCTGCGACCCGAAACACTTGCCAGAAGCGGTTCTTGGGCAACTGGGACCACTCCCCCACGGCATCTGTCGCTGGATTCTCTTAGTACCTATGTATCAAACCACCCAGGTTTGCTTGCGTCCCGTATTCAGGTAAACGTATAATAAGGGTCAAGCAACTTCATCAGATCGTCCCGAGTCGGCTGGCCTAAGGCGTGTCTATGGCCAATCGACCGGCCCTGTCGGCACTGTCGCCGCCGGGCGAGGGTCATCCCGGAAACGGGGAGGCCTCCCAGTTGGAAAGGGGCGGAGCGCTTGGCAGGGGAGACCTGCCGGGTCTGTTCTGCTATCTTCCATCGTGGAAGGTAGCCATTTTTGTATCTGGGCATGGGAGGAAGTCACCGTGGAGTTTTTTGAGCTGAAACCTGTAGAAGAGGCTCGCTCGCTCCTCCTCGCTGCGGCCAAAGGGCTGCCCGTCCAAGCAGAAGTGGTCCCGCTTGACCAGGCACTGGGAAGGGTCGTGGCCGAACCGATCCGGTCGACCTCGGACCTCCCGCCCTTCAACCGCTCCAGTGTCGATGGTTTCGCTGTGAAGGCCGCTGACACGTTCGGCGCCTCCGAGGGGCTGCCCGCCTACCTGCGGGTGACCGGCGAGATCCTCATGGGGCAGGCCCCGACCCTGCCGCTCGGCCCTGGCGAGGCCCAGAAGATCGCCACCGGCGGCGCCCTGCCGCATGGTGCCGACGCCGTGGTCATGGTCGAGCACACCGAGTCGATGGCGGATGATGAGATTGGTGCTGTCCGCCCGGTCTCCCCCGGCGAGAACGTCATGTACCAGGGGGAGGACTGCAAGGCTGGCGACGTGCTCATGCCCGCTGGCCAGGTAATCCGGGCCCAGGAGCTGGCGATCCTCTCCCACGCCGGCATTACCCAGGTGAGCGTAATCCGGCAGCCACGGGTGGCGATCATCTCCACGGGCGACGAGTTGGTCCCCGCCGACCGGGAGCCCGGCCCCGGCCAGATCCGGGAGTCGAACGGAGCCGCCATGACCGCCCTTGTCCGGCGTGACGGTGGGATCCCCACCTACCTCGGCCTCGCCGCCGACCGGGAGCAGGAGATCGCATCCCTTCTACAGCGGGGGCTCGACTACGACCTGATCCTGATCTCCGGCGGCTCCAGCGTGGGCACCCGGGATATGACATCGATCCTGATCGACCGGCTGGGCAGGCCGGGGACCCTGGTCCACGGCGTGAAGCTGAAGCCTGGCAAGCCCACGATCTTAGCGATGGCCGACGGCACGCCGGTGGTGGGCCTGCCCGGCCACCCGGTCTCCGCCCAGGTGGTCTACGGCCTCTTCGTCCAGCCGCTCCTCCGGCAGATGCAAGGGCTGCCCGCCGAGCCCGAGTTCGAGCCGAAGGTGCGGGCCAGGCTGACCAAGAACATCGCCTCGGCCACCGGCCGGACCGATGCCGTCCGGGTCCGCCTCTTCCGCCAGGATGGCGAGATCTGGGCCGAGCCGGTCCACGGCAAGTCCGGACTGATCTCGACCCTGGTCAAGGCGGACGGTCTGATCATAATCCCATCGGCGCGGGAAGGGCTCCTGGCAGGCCAAGAGGTGGAGGTGGAGCTACTCGTATGAGCCGTCGCACGATCTATCTCGACTCTGTCGCACCGGACGAAGCGCTGAAGCGGCTCCTGGATGCGCTCGACGAATCTGGCTGGGGGCCGCAAACGGAAACCATATTGGTGGATGATGCCCTGGGGCGGATCACCGCCCGACCGGTGGCCTGCCATATCTCGGCACCGCACTACAACGCATCCGCCGTGGATGGCGTTGCGGTCAGGGCGAGCGACACCTTCACCGCCAACGAGACCAATCCGCTGACGCTCACCTTCGGCCAGCAGGCCTTCTGGGTGGACACCGGCGACCCCATCCCCCCGGGATGCGACGCCGTGATTATGGTAGAACACGTGAACCTGGTTGATGATGACCACAAGGCTGGCGCCCGCTGCGAGATCCTCGCCCCGGTCGCCCCATGGCAGGATGTGCGGCCGATCGGGGAGGACCTGGTCGCCACCGAGATCCTGCTGCCCGAGGGGCACACGATCCGGCCCCAGGACATGGGCGCCCTGTTGGCGTCTGGTGTGATTGAGGTGGATGTGATCAAGCGGCCGGTGGTCACCTTTATTCCGACCGGCACCGAGATCGTGGCGCCGAAGCCGGACCCGCAGGCCGGGGAGATTATCGAGTTCAACTCGCGGGTGATCCTCGGCGCCGTCTCCGAGTGGGGCGGTCAGCCGGTGCGCCATCCGATCTTGAGGGATGATTACGACCTGATCCGGTCGTCGGTAAAGGCAGCGGTTGCATCATCCGACATTGTGATTGTGAATGCCGGGTCATCTGCCGGGAGTGAGGATTTCACCGTCCACGTGCTGGCCGAACTTGGCACCGTCCTGGCCCACGGTGTGGCGATCAAACCCGGCAAACCGGTGATGATGGGCCTGATCGATGGCAAGCCCTTCGTGGGATTGCCGGGCTACCCGGTCTCCACCTGGCTGACCGCCGACCTCTTCGTGAAGCCGCTGGTCTACCGGGCGCTCGGCCGTCCGGTGCCGAAGCGGGAGCAGGTCCAGGCGACCCTGGCCCGGCGGCTGACCTCGCCGATGGGTGTCGAGGATTACGTCCGGGTGAAGCTGGGCCGGGTGGGTGAGAAGTTGGTCGCCACCCCCATGGGGAAGGGCGCCGGCGTGATCTCCAGCCTGGTCCGTGCCGATGGCCTGCTGGTGGTACCAGCGGGGCGTGAGGGCACCGGCGAAGGGCAGATGGTGGATGTGGAGCTGCTCCGCCCCCTGGCTGAGATCCAGGAGACGGTGGTGGCGACCGGTTCGCATGATACATCGCTCGACCTTATGGGCTCATTCTTGCGGCGTCAGGGGACGGGCTTCTACCTCTCCAGCGCCCACGTCGGTTCGCAGGGTGGGCTCATGGCCCTCAAGCGGGGCGAGGCGCATATGGCCGGGGTTCATTTGTTGGATGAGGCCACGGGGGATTATAACATTCGCTACGTGAAGCGGTACCTCGGGCGCCCGGCCCTGCTGGTGCTGCTGGCTCGCCGGGAGCAGGGGTTTATCGTGCCGAAGGGCAATCCGAAGGGGATCGCTTCGTTCAGCGACCTGGCCCGGGCAGATGTGAGCTATATCAATCGGCAGCGTGGAGCGGGGACCCGGCTCCTGCTGGACTACCACTTGAAGCAGGCTGGGTTGAGGCCGGAGCAGGTTCAGGGGTATGGTCGGGAGCACTTCACGCATTTGAATGTCGCAGCAGCAGTCAAATCAGGTGATGCGGATACAGGGCTGGGGATTCTATCCGCCGCCAAGGCGATGGATCTGGACTTCGTGCCGGTCACCTGGGAGGAGTACGAGCTCTGCATTCCGCTGGAGCTGGAGCATGAGCCTGGGGTGCAGGCGGTGCTTGGGCTAATCGCCTCGAAGGAGTTTCAGCGGGCGGTCGAAGGGCTGGGGGGGTATGACTGTAGCGAGGCGGGGCGGGTTCGGCGGGTCTAGCTTGTCGCTCGGCTCTGGGTTTCGCTGGTGCGCTCGGCTCTGGGTTCACCTAGCGGCCCGCTCCCTCGTCAAGGGGCACTAGGCCCGCTATGGTGGCCAGAATCGGAACCGCTGTTACAGGAGTTCCTCGGGCTACGCACCCCCGATTCTGGCCTTTACCGTTGGGCGAGGGCCAAGTGCCCCTAGACTCGGGAACGAACGCCGTGCCGGCGAACCCGAGCCTCGCTCTCCGGGAGCCGATTCAGGCTGTTGCCGTTGGGCGAGGGCCAAGTGCCCCTAGACTCGGGAACAAACGCCGGGCCGGCGAACCCGAGCCTCGCTCTCAGGGTAACGTTGGTTGGCGCACCCAGGCCTCGCTGGGTCGGGGACGGTTGAAGGTTGTCCGAGACAGGTAAGAAGGTCGCCGCGATTGGTGTCCAGGTAGCGATATGTACCCGCGTGACAGGACGAAACGCGAGCGAGGCACGTGTTCGCCGTCGGCGGCCCGAGCCGCCAGGCGAACCCGATGCCGAGCAGAAACCGAACGAGGAGGGGCTTTATGATCGACCAGTGGGGGCGCAAAGTCAACTACATGCGGGTGTCGGTCACCGACCGCTGCAACTTCCGCTGCGTGTACTGCATGCCGTTGCAGGGGGTCCAACTCCGACCCCGAGACGAGTACCTCTCCTACGAGGAACTCCTCAAGGTAATCAAGGCCGGCGTCAGCCTTGGCATTGACCGCATCCGCATTACCGGCGGCGAGCCCCTGGTGCGTAAGGACCTCCCCTGGTTCATCAGCCAATTGAAGCCGATGGGCGTCACCGACGTCTCCCTCTCCACGAACGGCCTCCTCTTCGCCCCGATGGCCAAGGAACTGAAGGAGGCCGGCCTCGATCGGGTCAACTTCTCCCTCGACACCCTACGGCCCGACCGCTTCGAGAAGATGGCCAGGCTCTACGGCGACCCGGGGCCGATCCTTGACGGCATAAACGCCGCCCTCGAGCACGGCATGGAGCCGGTCAAGCTAAACATGGTGGTCATTCGCGGCTGGAACGATGATGAGGTGGCCGATATGGCCCGCCTCTCCATCGACAAGCCGATCCATGTCCGGTATATCGAGGTCATGCCCTTCAGCGAGGCCTACGAGTTCACCTGGGAGAACCTCGTCCCCGCCGCCGAGATGCGGGAGATGCTCATGAACACCTTCGAGGACCTCGAACCGGTGCGCAACGGTGTCAAGGGGAACGGGCCGGCCAAGTACTGGCGAATCCCTGGTGCGAAGGGGACCGTGGGGTTTATCTCCGCTGTGACCGAGTGCTTCTGCGGCGACTGCAACCGCATCCGCCTCTCTGCCGACGGCAAGATCAACCCCTGCCTGGGCCATGTCCATGAGATCGACCTGAAGCCGGTCATCCGCAATCCCGAAGCGACCATGGAGCAACTCGCCTCCGCCATGGCAGACGCCATTCTCAAGAAGCCGCGCGAGCACAACTTCGACGATATGGACTCCGACTTCACCCTCCGCGTCATGCATGGGATCGGCGGGTAACGGGAGGCAATGAACATGTCCGAACTGACCCACCTGGATTCCAAGGGCCACGCCCGCATGGTCGATGTCGGCGCCAAGCAGGAGACAGAGCGGGTCGCGATTGCCCGCTGCGAGGTGCGCATGAAGCCCGAGACCCTGGCCCTGATCCAGTCCGGGGGCGTGCCCAAGGGCGATGTGATCGGTGTGGCGCGGGTGGCCGGAATCCTGGCGGCCAAGAAGACCGGCGAGCTGATCCCGCTCTGTCATCCGCTGCCGATCACCAGCGCATCAGTCGATTTCTCGTTCGATGAACCAGGCAGCCGGGTCCTGATCGAGGCGATGGTCGCCACGGTCGGAAAGACCGGCGTGGAGATGGAGGCGCTGACCGCCTGCTCAATCGCCGCCCTGACCATTTACGATATGGCCAAGGCGGTGGACAAGGGGATGGTGGTCGGCGAGGTCCGGCTGGTGAAGAAGACTGGCGGCAAGTCGGGCACCTACCTGCGCCCCGGCGAGGAGATATAGCGAAAGACCCCCCGCTCACCGCCAGCGGGGGGTCTTTGTGTACTCTGGAGCTAGTTCGCCTCGGTATCTTGGGACTCATCGGTCGATGGGGCCTGGAAGAAGTCGCCCTTGCCGTAACCGCGGCCGCCCTTGCCGCCACGCATGCCTCCCGCCTTGAAGTCACCGCTCAGGATCTGGTCCGCCTGCTCCTGGGTCAAGGTGCCCGCCGCAACCGCCTCGTCAAGCTTCGCCTTCAGCTCCTCCTCGGTCAGCCCCCGCGGGTCGAAGCCGAGGTCGAGGCCCTTCAGGCCACCGTGGCCCTTGAAACCATGTCCGCCGTAGGTCTTGAGGCTGTCCGCCTGCTCCTGGGTGATCTTGCCGTCGGTCACGGCCTGGTCGATGATCGCCTGGGAGTCGGTCTTTAGCTTCTCCATGACCGATGCCCGCAGCTCCTGGATCTGCTTGAGCACATCGGCCTCGGCCTGGGTGATCTTGCCGTCAGCCACGGCCTGCTCCAGGCGGCCGGTCACGGCGGCGGCGATCGCTGTCGGGGTCGGGACGGTGGTATCGGTCGCAGCCAGGGCTGCGCCAGTCAGGAGACCGCCGGTAACAAGAACGGAGCCGGTGATCAGAGCGACTCGCTGCTTCATGTTCATGTGTGTCACGTTCCTCTCAGGGTTTTGTGGGGGCCGTGGATTCATCATGCCACCCGAACCTGAAGCGTTCCTGAGAGGGCGGTGAACATGAGGTGTACGTTGCGTATAGAAATCTACATGAATTCGGGGGTCTACTTCACGTCGTACTTGCGGAGCAGGTCGTCGAGCGCCTCGCGCAGGAGGACCGACTCCTTCTTCTTCGCCTGCTCCGCCAGCTTCTTCAGGCGGGCGAGCTGAGTGGTGGTGTAGTAACAGGAGCGGAGGACCATCTCCTCCTTGGCGGGGAGCGCCACCTGGTTACGGCCGGCCTCCTTCGCCTGGAAGAGGGCGTTCTCGGCCTGGCGGAAGAGGCCGCTCACATCCTTAGCGTCGCGCGGGCAGTTGACCACACCGATCGAGAAGGTAGGCTTGATCGGGTCAAAGGGCCCGTTCATCTTCTGGACAAGCTCGGCGCGCAACGCCTCCATGGCCAGGAAAGCACGCTCCAGGGTGACGCCGGGGAGGAAGAGTGCAAACTCGTCGCCGCCGATCCGACCGACCTGCCACCCGTAGGCTTGGGCGTTGGCCGACAGCACCGCCCCGAGCAGGAGCAGGAGCCGGTCACCAGCCTCCTCTCCCTGGAGCTCGTTCAGCTCCATGAACGAGTCCGCATCCATGAGGGCGAGCGAGAGGGTCTCCTCCGTCGCTATCGCCTTCTTGAGCGAATCCCGAAACGGCCCGCGGTCCATGATACCTGGGATGAGATCGATCACGGCAAGCACCTCCATATATATCGGTCTCATGACATATACATTGCTGTTTGCCCGGAAGTATGTCAAGAGGCGTGCAGGGATTTTGTCACACGATACGAAAAAGTGGGGGTGAGCCGCGAACGGCCCACCCCTCCCGCTGCTCTTTCTGTCTGAGAGATCTCTCGGAAAGGAACAGGCCATGAACTACTTCACACTACTCCGGGCGCATCAGGGCTACCTGGAGCGGATCGCCCTGGCCATGCTGGGCAACCGGCCAGACGCCGAGGATGCCCTTCAGGAGATGGCCCTGTCCGGCTACGAGCACTTCGACCAACTGCGGGGCGGAGAGCACGCCTTCGGCGCCTGGATGCGCCGGATCCTGATCCGCCAGTGCCGCCGAATCCTGGAGGCGCGCCAGCGCACATTTCCGGTCGATGACCTGGTGGCCTACCTACCCGGCTCGGTCCCCGGACCCGATGTAGAGGCGCAGGCCACCTGGGAGATGGTAGCCCGGCTGAGCGACCACCTCCGCCCGGTCATTGTCATGCGCTACCTGCTCGACCTTTCCCAGCAGGAGATTGCCGATGAGCTGGGCATTCCCCTGGGGACGGTCAAGTCCAGACTGGGCAAGGCGTTGGAGCTTCTGCGACAGATCGAGGAAGAGGGGAGGAGAGAGGCGCTATGATGCCAAAGGAAGACTTCGAGAACCGCCTCGGCAAAGGGCTGAAGCGCTGGGCAGAGGCCGGCGAGCCGACCCTCGACCTGGAGGCGTTGGTGAGGGCACGGGCTGAGGAGCCTGCTGCTGAAGTGGCGGCTCCCCGGCGAGGGTGGGTCCGCTGGCTGGGAGTAGCTGCTGCCGCCGCTGCCCTGGTGATCGCGGCAGGCACCACCTTCCCGTCGTGGGCGGGTGCAGCCGCCGAGTGGCCTCTGGTAGGGCCGATGGTCAAGGAGATTATCATGGAAGATGCCGGCCTGAAGTGGGCCTACGACATGGGCTTCATTCAGCAGCCCATGGCCGAGGTAACGCAGGACGGTATCACCGTGCGGATCCTGGGCGTCGTGGCCGACCGGGCGCGCACGACGGTCATCTACCAGGTGGTCGGGTGGAGCGACCCGAAACCGGAGCCAGTGGATGCAAAGCCGATTCAGGGTGGCAAGTGGCTCAGCATGAGCCGCCCGGTCCACACCCCACCGGATGTCTTCATAAGCCATGATGATGGCCTCGCTTCGTGGGGAGGACGGGTGGTGGAGACCCCGGTCGGGCTGCTGGGCACCGCCAGCACCTGGCCCCTCACCAGCGACGAAGCGCAGGTAAAGGTAATCATCGGGATCGGAGAGAAGCGGCTGACCCTGCCGCTAACGGTGAAGCGGACTGCTGAAGCATCCCGCGAGGTGCGGGTGGACCAGTCCCAGGAGATCGGCGGGATCACCATCCACGTGGACTCGGTGGTTTATACGCCAGCAGAGACCATGCTACGTTACCGGGTGGAGAAGGAGTCGCTCGCTGGCGCCGTCAACTTGCAGCAGGTGGGCGGGATCTCCTACCTGGAGGTCGGCGACCGCCGGGTGACCGCCGATTCGAGCGTTGGTGCGAGCGGCCAGCACATCATTGTCTTCCCGGAGCCCGTGGAGGGAGAGGTCCGGTTCGTGATCCCTGGTGAGTACCAGGCGACGCCGGTCACCGCCGTCTTCCCACTGGAGGTGGGAGCGACACAGTCGATCCTGGGCGCCCAGGTGGAGCTGACCGACCTGAACCGAATGGGCAGCATGCTGGGGCTGGAGTTCAAGTGGCCCTGGGCAAGCGAGCTAGTAGGCCTCGCAGGGTACGAACTGATCGACGCGTCCGGCCAGACGGTCGGGTTCGAAACAGACGGCGAGGGAATCTGGCATGATGCCGAGAGAGAGGTGCAAGGGCGTAGGGTGGACGGCACCATTCCCGAGGGCTTCGAGCCGGTGGCGGTGCGGATCACGCGGGCTGGGGTTGCGGTGCCGGGTCCCTGGATTTTCAACCTCCCACAGTAGGAATGGCTGGGCCGGGCTCTGCTCTAGAGCCCGGCCCCTGCGCGCCCCAACCGGGCCGAAACTTTTGTTCTTTCCGAGGCAGGAATTTCCGCCCCGACTCGCGTAATTCAATGCGGCGACCCCTATATCTATGGTCAGATTCCCGCCCACCACCCCTATATCTGGGGGATTCGTCTGCCAAGTCAGACGCCGGGCCGAGGAGGCTTTACTTGTGTTCGTTTCAGTCGAGGGCGTGATCGGGGTCGGTAAGACAACGGCCACCCGCATGCTGGCCGAGGCACTGCGGGCTGAGATCCTCTTCGAGATTGTGGAGGAGAACCCATTCATTAAGGACTTCTACCAGGACCGCGACGCCTGGGCACTCCAACTGGAGACCTTCTTCTTGCTCAACCGGGTCAAGCAGTTGGAGGACACCGCCAAGCGGTTGGGCCAGGGAGCGACGGTGGTCTCGGACTATAACGTCATAAAAAATCGGGTCTTCGCCGGCCTTACCCTGCAGGGGTCCAAGCGGGAGAAGTACATGCAGCTCTTCTCCGTCCTGACCGACGACCTGCCCAAGTCCGATCTGATCGTCTATCTTAAGGCCGACCACTCGGTGGTCATGGAGCGGATCCGCCGACGGGACCGGTCCTTCGAGCGGAACATGGATCCCGAGTATATCCGCCGGCTGGCCGAGGAGTACGAGGTCTACTTCGCCGAGCCCGAGCGCTACGTGGGCAGTACGCCTGTCCTGACCGTTGACACGACAGAGCTTGATCTGGTTAGCAGCAGCCAGGACAAGCAGTGGTTCATAGATCGGGTCCACCAGGCGCTTGCCGGTGCCCGCGCCAGAACAGCCTGAGGAGTGAGCCCGTCATGTTTCGCATTTCGAATGCGCACCTGCGTCCCGAGCAGCGGGACTTCAAGTTTATCACCGTGATCGGGAACGTCGGGGCCGGCAAGTCCACCCTGACCCGAGAGCTCTCCAGCCTGCTCCAGTTCGATGCCTCCTACGAGCGGGTCGACAACAACCCCTACCTCCACGACTTCTACCAGGATCAGGCGGCGTGGGGCTTCCACCTGCAGATCTACTTCCTGGGCCAGCGCTATAAGGACATCGTCGACATTCAGAAGATGGGGCGGGACCATATTCAGGACCGGTCGATCTATGAAGACGTGGGGATCTTCGCCCGGGCGCTCCACGACTCCGGGAAGATGGTGGACCGGGACTACGAGACCTACTCCGCCCTCTTTCACAACATGGTCAGCCAGCTGATCAAGCCGGACCTCGCGATCTACCTGACCGGCTCGCTGGACACGATCCTCGAACGGATCAGACAGCGGGGCCGAGAGTCGGAGAAGCACGTCCCCACCACCTATTGGGCCGAACTGCACGGCCGGTATGAGCGGTTTATCGCCTCCTACGACCAGTCTCCGATCCTCTGGGTCGATATTGACCGGTTCGACCTGTTCAAGCATCCGGAACATCTGAACATGCTTGCCGGCGAGATCCGCCGCTTCCTGGCGCACCAGGAGGGCCGGGTGGCCGGATAGACCGTCGCCCAGGAGTCCACCCAGCGGCGCCTGCCGTTGGGCAGGTGCCGCTTTTCACTATGGTAGGGGTGGTTGTTATGTCCTCGCGATTCCTGTTGCAGACGACCCTGCTCCTCTTCCTGGGACAACTGCTCCTGGGTGGCCTCGGCATGTTCCTGGCTCTCAACCTGCCCTGGGTGGGGCTCCCGGTCACCCTCTTCCTCTTCTGGCTAATCTACCGGTTGGCCAAGGTCTTCCGGGCTGAGGCGGCGAACGCACTGAAGCGAAGCGAGCCCGTCCAGCCCGGTCGCCTCGCCTTCTTCGTGGGGCTGGGCGCCCAACTGCCCGGCCTGCTCCTGCTGCCCTTCTGGGCGCCGACTTGGATCACCGGGGTCTGGCAGGGGGCGCTCATGCCTGCGTCCGCGCTCGTGAGCGAACGCTGGCCCGCTGTCGGCGAGTGGCTGTGGCTGGCCTTCCTGCTGGAACTGGCCCTCTTCGTCGGGGTGGCGAGCCGGCCTGTGGAGGTGCCGAAGGTCTACCAGGCCGCTTCCCTGAAGGCGCCGGCTGGCGAGTGGGTCGCTGCCCGCCGCCTGGCTGATATCAACCGCAGGGGGCGTCGGGTCAAGTAGCCCAACGATCAGGGGGAGGTCGCCGTGGTCGTCATCCAGCGATGGCTAAAGTGGGGGAGTCTGGCCCTTGGCCTCATGATCCTCTGGAATGTAGCCACCATGCGCCCGGCCACCCGGGGACTCTGGTCCCTCATGTGGGGCCGGCTGGTCAACGAGGGCGCCTTTGGGGTGGGCGTCTGGGACGGCGAGTTCAACGAGTTCGACTTCAGCCAACTGGAGCCCGGCGACATTGTCCTGGGCGGAAACACCGGCTCGTCTTGGGGGCACTGGACCCATGCCGCCATATACATCGGCGATGGCATGGTCATGGACAACTTCCTCCGGACCGGGGTGGCTCCTCGCCCGGTGACCGCCTACAACGAGTACTACAGCCATGCCAGTGCCCTGCGAGTGAAGCTCCCGCCCGAGGTGAAGGCGGCGGCCGTGGAGCATGCCAAGTCGTTGGTGGGCAACCCCTTCCACTTGTTGGCTCCCCGCGACTCCGACGCCCTCTTCTACTGCACAAAGATCGTCTGGTGGGCCTACCTGCAGGAGGGCTATGATCTGGACCCCGACGGCGCCTTCTGGGTGGTCCCTGACCGGATTACGCAATCGCCGCTGGTGGAACCGATCCAGCCGAAGGGGGGGCCGTGAAGATGACCGCCCTGAAGCAGATTGCTCGGTACACCCTCACCCTCTACGGCCTGCAGCTGGTCATGGCGGGGTTGGTCTTCCTGCTGATTGACTGGACCTGGGTGGCCATTCCGCTTGGGCTGGCCTTTCTGGCGCTGGTGTGGATCGCTGGCCGCTCCCTTCGCGGCGACCTGGATTCGCTTCCCCGCTGGAGCCATGGCATTGTGGCCCTGGTGATCGGCCTGCTCTGGCAGGTACCGGGCCTCCTGGCTACCAACCGCTTCGTGCGGGAGAACTCAGGCCTCTCCCCGTACGACGGCCTCTCTGACCTGCTCGACTTCCTGGCGGAGACCTGGCACCTGGCGCTCATGCCGATCCTCTCCGCCATTCCAGCCGGCACCGTGGACGGCTACCACGCCCGCTACTACATTGCCTTGCTCGCTTGCTCCCCGGTCTTGATCCTGCTCTTCACCTGCGCCACGCTCCTTCCCCGTCGATTGGGTCGGTAGTGCGCGACCATTAATCTTCTGGGGAAGAGGGTTATTGGAAGAATTTGGTGAATTCCCCCTCAGAAACATCCTGGGGGGGATTTCCAATGCAGCGGAGGTCCACAGAGCGAGCACGGCACGAATGCTACCTGGTGATCAAGGCCGCGGCGGATGATGTGGGGAGTCGTCCGCTGGCTACGCCCTTCGCATCGCCGGACATGGTGATCGGCGCCGATGGCCGGGCCCGCGTAACCGTCTGGAACCTGGGGACTCGGGAGGTCCAGGGGGTGACCGTCGAGTTCCACTCCGTACCGGCGGGGTTGCCTGTCGTCCCGGAGAACGTCCAACTGATTGGCGTGGGGAACCCGGCGATCATTCCGGCCGGGCAGTCGATCACGGTCACCTGCGCCCAGCCCTGGCGCCGCATGAGCCACGCAGACGTGCTGCTCGCCACCGCCAGCCACGAGGAGATGGACCCGGTGCGCCACCCCTTCTCCGCCAAGCGGGACCGGCATGTCGGGCAGATGAACTACCCCTGGACCGGCAACTACGAGGGGCGAATCGGGCGCGATGAGCTGCGGGTGCGCCTCGAAGTCCGTCCGGCCAACCAGGGGCTCTTCATGGTGAGGCTCTTCGAGGAGGTGGCGGGGCGCATGCCCTCGTTCCCGAAGTGTGACCGGATCATGAAGCCGCACCACAACACACTCCGGTGGATGGAGGTCGAGCAGAACCATAAGGTGATCTACGACCTGGTCCTGCTGGACAACGACCACTTCTCCTTTAGCTCCAACGCCAAGCCGCTGGAGGAGCCTCAGGCACCAGCGGTGCAGACAACTGGCTCCCTGGAGCGGGTTGTCTCGTGAGGGTGGCAAAGAGCCCGTCGCTCCGGGGGGAGCGGCGGGCTCAGCCTTTCGGTTTCGCCAGCCAGGTGAGCAGTTCGGGCAACGCCATGGCGTTGACCAGGTCGGAGGGCTCCAGCCAGGCTTGCCGTGCCTGCCCCACGCCATAGGGGAGCAACTCCAGCTCTCTGGTCGTGTGGGCGTCGGTGTTGATCACCAGCCTCACACCCCGCTGTCGCGCCTGCCGGGCCAGTTCGGCGCTCAGATCCAGCCGGGCGGGGCTGGCGGAGAGCTCCAGGGCGGTGCCGGTCTCGGCGCAGGCGTCTAGCACCCTGGCCAGGTCAAAGGGGTAGGGGTCCCGCCGCCCGATCACCCGCCCGGTCGGATGCCCGATCATATCGACATGCGGGTTCCGAATCGCCCGCAGCAGCCGCTCGGTCTGTGACTCAGCATCCAGCCCCATGTGGCTGTGGATCGAGGCGACGACTACATCGAGTTGGGCGAGAAGGTCATCGGGGAAGTCGAGGGAGCCGTCCTTCAGAATGTCGACCTCACTGCCGGCCAGCAGCCGGAAGTCGCTCCAGCGCTGGTTGAGGCGGCGAATCTCCGCCACCTGCGCCAGGAGCCGCTCCGGGGAGAGACCTGAGGCGATCGCCAGGGAGCGAGAGTGGTCGCAGATCCCCAAGTAGCGGTGGCCTAAGGCCCGGGCGGCCTCGGCCATCTCTGTCAGGGTCGCCGTCCCGTCGGACGCCTTCGTGTGGGTGTGCAGGTCGCCCTTCAGGTCGGCGGTCCCAACCAGATTCGGCAGCCGTCCGGCTCTGGCGGCATCCACCTCGCCGTGTCCCTGGCGCAGTTCCGGCGGGATCCAGGGCAGGCCGAGGGCCTGGTAGACCTCTGCCTCCGTGGCGCCCTCGGGAATGCTCCCCAGGGCCGCCAGGTGTGAATCTGGCCCGGTCATGAGGAGCAGGGCGCGGCCGAAGCGCTCCGGCGGGACCGCCATGAGGTCGATCCGACGCCCGAGGCTGGTCAGCATGGTGAGGTGATCGCCTGACTCCATGAGCACCTCGCCGGCGATCGAGAGCCGCTTGAGCCAGTCGAAGATCGCGCCGGCCTCCCGGGTTGCGACCACCAGGTCGATATCCTCCACGGTCTCCTTCCAGCGGCGAATCGAGCCCGCAACCTCGACCTGCAGCACCTGCGGGTGGCGGCGCAGGGCTTCGGCCAACTCCTGGGCAACGGGAAGCACGGCACCGATCGAGACCCGGTCGCCCATGCGGCGCATGCGCTCCAGGGCGGCAAGGATCGCTGCCTCCTTGCGGGCGGTGATCCCAGGCGCCTCCCGCAGTTCCCCCTGCCGGGCCGCCAGTTCCAGCCGCTCCAGCGAGTCAATGCCCAGCCGCGTATAGAGCAGCATGGCGGTCCTGGCCCCGAGGCCGGGCACCTGGGTCAGGTCCCGCACCCCCGGCGGGATCGCCCGGCGCAGCTCCTCCAGGTACTCGATCTGGCCGGTGGTGAGCAGTTCCTGGATCTTGGCGCTGATCGCCTTCCCAACGCCGGGGATCGAGTCCAGCCGGTGTTGCTGCGCCAGGTCGATCACCTCTTGAGGCAGCACCGCCAGCGCCTCGCCGGCCTTGCGGTAGGCCCGCCCCTTGAAGGGCTCATCGCCCTTCAACTCCAGCAGGTCGGCGATCTCGTAAAGGGCCATGGCGACATCCAGATTATTCACCGAATCTCCTCCTGCCCTTATCATCCCACTCGCGGCATGGTTGGCGCAACAGCTTCGAACACGACCAGCGGAATGAAAACAGGAGCGGACTCCCAGTTTTCTACAGACTGGTGTGCGCTCCTGTTCATTCGGGTGTCTTTTTCCATGATAACCCGCTGCTCGCTTGTTCGAAGCCCTATCCCGCCTAGTTTGCGCGATCCGAGAGGCGCGAGAGCAGGTAGGTCGCCCCGGCAAAGAGCCCCAGGACGCCAAACATGAACGGGGTCGCGACGATCATGATACCGAGAGCCTGGCTGAATGCATCCCAGTTCGGAGTCATCTCTTCACGCCCCCTTTAGTGGATCAAAGCGAGGATCAGGCCGCCCGCCATGATCGATGCGATCTGGCCCGCCACGTTTGCGCCGACGGCATGCATGATCAGGTAGTTCTGCGGATCCTCCTGCTGGGCCATTTTGGCGATAATCCGGGCCGACATGGGGAAGGCGGAGATCCCGGCGGCGCCGAGCATCGGGTTGATCTTGTTCTTCAGGAAGAGGTTCATGAGCTTGGCAAACATGACGCCACCCGCCGTGTCAAAGGCGAAGGCGACAAGCCCCATAGCGAGGATACCGAGGGTGGTCCAGTTGAGGAAGACCGAGGCCTCCATGGTCGAGCCAATCGCGATGCCGATCAGCAGGGTGACCAGGTTGGAGAGCTCATTCTGGGCCGCCTTGGAGAGTCGCTCCAGCACGCCCGACTCCCGCAGCAGGTTGCCGAACATGAGGGCGCCCAGCAGGGCGACAGAGGCCGGGACCAGCAGGCCGGCGATGATCGTGATCACGATGGGGAAGAGGAGCTTGGTCATCTTGGAGACGGGGCGACCGCCGTCATAGACCATGCGGATCTTCCGCTCCTCCTTGGTGGTGAGGGCGCGGATCACCGGCGGCTGGATAATCGGCACCAGCGACATGTAGGTGTACGCGCAGACCGTCAGCGGCCCAAGGAGCTGCGGGGAGAAGCGGGTCGCCACGAAGATGGTGGTCGGGCCGTCGGCCGCACCGATAATGCCGATCGAGGCGGCATCCTTAATATCGAAGCCGATCAGGGTGGCCACCACGATTGTGGCGAAGACGCCGAACTGAGCGGCGGCACCGAAGAGCATCATCCGCGGCATAGAGAGGAGGGGGGTGAAGTCGCACATGGCGCCTACTGCAATGAAGATCAAGACAGGGAAGAGTTCGGTTTTGATACCGGCCTCGGTGAGGAGGGTCAACCAACCATGTGTACCGACCGCCGAGGAGAGCGGAAGGTTCGCCAGAATGGCGCCGAAGCCGATCGGGGCCAGAAGTAGCGGCTCGTACTCCTTGGTGATCGCCAGGTAGATCAGGACGCCGCCGACGATCATCATGACGATGTTCTGCCAGGTGAGCGACTGAAGCCCCAGGAGCAACTCGCTGAAGTTCATCTGCGACATCAAGTTCTGCAGCGCTTCCATAAAAAGCCTCCCAACATTGAAGGTCCTATGACCTGCACCCCTATCGTACTCCTATGCATAAGGAGTGACGAGGCTCCGAACCGTCCATCTTCCACTGGTGCGGAAAGACTATGTGAACCGATGCACGAGGGCAAAAGGTAGGGTTTGGGCCGGATGGGGTATAAGCGGAAGTTTCATTGGGGTATAAGCCCAGCCGCTGTAGAGACATCCTAGGGCGGTGGCAAAAAGATGTGGCTGGGGACTTGACTCCCTCGCCTGGCTTTTTTATCATAGGAATCGACGTTAGCACTCAACCGAAGTGAGTGCTAACAAATACGTCAGAGTGATGCTGAGGAGGGACCTTAGTACGATGAACGTCAAGCCGTTGGGCTCTCGGGTGGTCATTAAGGCACTCGAGAAGGAAGAGCGTACCAAGAGTGGTATCCTGCTGCCCGACACTGCGAAGGAGAAGCCCCAGCAGGGCAAGGTCATCGCGGTGGGCGCCGGCCGGGTGCTTGAGACCGGTGCGAAGGTCGCTTTGGAGGTCAAGGAAGGCGACACCGTCATCTTCTCCAAGTATTCCGGCACCGAGGTCAAGATCGACGGCGAGGAGTACATCATCCTGGACGGCGAGCGCGACATTCTCGCCATTGTCCAGGGCTAATCCCGGGGGAGGTTCATAGAAATGCCTGCTAAGCAGATTCTGTTTGATGAGGCGGCTCGCCGCAAGCTGGAGGCCGGTGTCAACGCCCTGGCCAACACTGTCAAGGTTACCCTTGGCCCGCGCGGCCGCAACGTCGTGCTTGATAAGAAGTTCGGTGCGCCCGCTGTCGCTAACGACGGCGTGACCATTGCCCGTGAGATCGAGCTGGAGGATCCGTTTGAGAACATGGGCGCACAGCTGGTGAAGGAGGTCGCCACCAAGACCAACGACGTCGCTGGCGACGGCACCACCACCTCCACCGTCCTGGCCCAGGCGATTGTCCGTGAGGGCCTGAAGAACGTGACCGGCGGCGCCAACCCGATGATCCTGAAGCGGGGCATTGAGAAGGCGGTTACCGCTGCTGTGGACGCTCTCCGCGGCATGGCGATCCCCGTTGAGACCTCCAAGGCGATCGCTGAGGTCGCTTCGATCTCCGCCAACGACGCCGAGATCGGCAAGCTGGTGGCCCAGGCCATGGACACCGTCGGCAAGGACGGCGTGATCACGGTCGAGGAGTCCAAGACCATGCACACCGAGCTGGAGACCGTGGAGGGCATGCAGTTCGACCGCGGCTACCTCTCCGCCTACATGGTCACCGACACCGAGAAGATGGAGGCCGTGATGAACGAGCCTTACATTCTCATTACCGACAAGAAGATCTCCTCCATTCAGGAGCTCCTGCCGGTCCTGGAGAAGGTTGTCCAGCGCGGCAAGCCCCTGGTGATTATCGCCGAGGATATCGAGGGCGAGGCCCTGGCCACCCTGGTGGTCAACAAGCTCCGCGGCACCCTGCAGATCGCTGCCGTGAAGGCTCCTGGCTTCGGCGACCGCCGCAAGGCGATGCTGGAGGATATCGCCATTCTCACCGGTGGCGAGGTAATCACCGAGGAGCTGGGCCGCAAGCTCGACTCCGCTACGGTTGAGTCCTTCGGCCGGGCCCGCCAGGTTCGGATCGAGAAGGAGAAGACCACGATTATCGAGGGCTTCGGCTCTGCCGAGGATATCAAGGCTCGGGTTGCTTCGATTAAGCGGCAGATCGAGGAGACCACCTCGGACTTCGACCGTGAGAAGCTCCAGGAGCGTCTCGCCAAGCTTGCGGGCGGCGTGGCAGTCATTAAGGTTGGCGCTGCGACCGAGGTCGAGCTGAAGGAGAAGAAGCTCCGCATTGAGGATGCCCTGAATGCGACTCGCGCAGCCGTTGAGGAGGGCATCGTCGCTGGTGGCGGTGTCGCCCTGCTGCAGGCCCAGAAGGCTGTTGACGCCCTGGTCACCACCCTGGAGGGCGACGAGAAGGTCGGCGCCGCGATCATTCGCCGGGCCGTGGAGTACCCGCTCCGCACGATCGCTGAGAACGGCGGCATTGAGGGCTCCGTGATCGTCGAGAAGGTGAAGCATCTCGAGCCTGGCCATGGCTTCAACGCCGTGACCGAGGAGTTCGTCGACATGATCGCCGCTGGCATCATCGACCCGGTCAAGGTGACCCGGTCTGCGCTGCAGAATGCGGCCTCGATCGCTTCGCTGGTCCTGACCACCGAGGCGATGGTGACCGAGAAGCCCGAGCCCAAGAGCGCTGCTCCGGCCCCCGGCATGGGCGGCATGGGCGGCATGGACATGATGTAGTCGGCAACGGCTGACATGGCCCTACAGGGGGCACCTCCGCAGTACAGCGGCGGTGCCCCTTTTTGCTTTTCAGTAGATCTGTCAGACCCCGCCAACCCATTTCCCACTTGCACCCATAGCCACTCCGGTAATACAATATACTCAACAACGTTGTTAAAAAAGTATCGGAAAGGGATGGGTTGCATGTCGGGACGACTGGCGGGGAAGGTTGCGCTGGTGACCGGTGCTTCGCGTGGGCTTGGGCGGGAGGTTGCCCTGGCGTATGCCCGGGAGGGGGCTACGCTAGCGCTTTGCGCCCGGGGGGCGGGGGCGTTGAATCAGGTGGCGAATGAAGTCCGGAAACTCGGTGGCCGGGTGCTGGCGATCACAGGGGATGTCGCCAATCGGCACGACGTGGAGCGGATTGTCTCGCTCACCCTGCAGGAGTACGGGCGGATCGATGTCCTGGTCAATAACGCCAGCATGTTTGGGGTCTCGCCGCCCCCCTACCTGCTGGACTACCCGGTTGATGACTTCGAGGCGGTGCTGAAGGTGAACACGGTCGGACCCTTCCTGGTGACCCGGCAGGTGCTGGGGGCGATGCTGCAGCGGGGCGAGGGGTCGATTATCAACGTCAGCTCATCGGCCGGGGTGGAGGGCTACGCCGGGTGGGGCGCCTATTCGGTCTCCAAGTTCGCCCTGGAGGGGCTGAGCCGGGTCTGGGCGGAGGAGGTGGCAGAGACCGGGGTGCGGGTCAACCTGGTTGATCCGGGGGAGATGGATACCGCCATGCACGCTGCGGCGGTCCCGGACTGCGACTACGAGCTGGGCCGCCCGGAGGACTCGACACCGGTCTTCGTCTACCTCGCCTCCGACGAAGCGAAGGGGATCAACGGCCAGCGGTTCCTGGCCCAGGAGTTCGCTACTGCAGTGGGGGAGGGGTAGCGCATGGCTGGCCTGACCTTTACGCTACCGCCGGAGCTGAACGCCCCCGCCCCGCCCGAGCGGCGGGGGCTCCGGCGGGACCATGTCCGGCTGCTGGTGCTGAACCGGAGGACCGGGGCGGTGAGCCACGCCCGTTTCGACCAGATTGGGGCGCACCTGCGCCCCGGCGACTTGCTGGTGCTGAACAACAGCCGGACCCTGCCCGCGGTCCTGCAGGCGCAGGGGCCGGACGGGGCGCCGGTGGAGGTGCGGCTCGCTCACCGGCTGGGGCCGGACCGCTGGCGGGCGCTCCTGGTCACAGCCGGGGCGGTTGGCAACGGGAGCAGGCTGTTGCTGCCCGAGGGGCTGGAGGCCACGGTGGAGGAGCACCCGCCAGATGAACCGCTCTCGGTGATCCGCTTCTCCCGGGCCGGGCTGGCCCTGGCGGATGCGCTCTACCGCTTCGGGCAGCCGGTGCGGTACGAGTATATTGGCGAGCCATGGGACCTGGATTACTACCAGACGGTCTTCGCCTCGGTGCCGGGCTCGGTGGAGATGCCCTCGGCAGGGCGGGCCTTCACCTGGGAGTTGCTGATCCGGCTGCGGCGCCAGGGGATCGGGGTCGCCTTTCTCTCGCTCCATGCCGGGCTGAGCTACTTCCTGGACGACCGGTGGGTGAAAGATCCCCGCTACACGCCAGAGGAGTACCAGATCTTGGCGGAGACGGCGGAGGCGATCACCCGGGCAAAGGCGACCGGCGGGCGGGTGATCGCCGTGGGCACCACCGTGGTGCGGGCGTTGGAGAGCGCCGGGCTGGTAGATGGGCAGATGCTCCCCCGGTCTGGCTGGGCCTCGCTCTTCATTACGGCTGGGTTCCCCCTGCAGGTAGTGGACGGGCTGATCACCGGTCTGCACGAGCCGGAGGCGACCCACCTGGACCTGCTCTCGGCGTTCGTCGATCCGGAGCGGTTGCGGGAAGGATACCAGGAGGCGATCGACCTCGGCTATCTCTGGCACGAGTTCGGGGACGTCAACCTCATTCTGTAAGGGGGGAGCGGGTTGCGGATGCACCATGTGGGGGTAATGGTGACCGATATGGAGCGGTCGATCGATTGGTATGGGCGGGTGCTTGGGCTGCAGCTTCTGGAGCGGCGAGAACTGGGCTCGACGCTCCTGGCTTTCATGGGCCACGGGGGGGCCCTGATTGAGCTGATCCAGCGGGAGGGCGACCTCCCGACCGAGGGAAGGGTGAATCATATCGCCTTCCAGGTGGATGACCTGGGGGCCGCACTCGCCAGGCTCCGGGAGGCCGGGGTGGACCTGGGCGATGAGGAGCCCCGCCCGATCTGGGAGGGGGGCCAGGTCTTCTTCTTTCATGGGCCGGATGGCGAGGTTCTGGAGCTGTTTCAGCCGGGTCGGGCGCATTAAGATGAACAGTTCGGACGATCGGGAAGTCTGATTCATGAGCGTGGATGCGGGATCCTACCGTTGTTTGCGGAGGAGGATGCGCTGATGGAGAAGGCCTTCTGGATCGGGATCAAGGAGAGGGAGGGGGCGATACCCGAGGGGTATACCGCCGCCGGGCTGCTGCCAGAGCTCATGGAGGGTCTCGGCTCTCCCGATCCGGAACTGCGGGATCACCTCTGCTTCGAGATCCTGGCCAGTTGGATCTACGCGGGCAGGTACTCCCCCGACGAGGTGCGGCAGATCACGGAGCGGTTGCTGGTCAACCTGCGGGTCGGGATCGGTGCGGGGGAGAACGACCAGCTCTTCCTGCGCTCCTTCTCGATCCTGGTCCTGGCCTATGGGATTCTCCCCCACGACCGGGAGAAGGGGGCCCTCCCTGCCGACCTCCGGCAGCGGCTCTTCGAGGAGGGGATTCAGTACCTGGCCGATGAGCAGGACCTCCGGGGCTACACGGCGGATCGGGGCTGGGGGCACGCCGTTGCCCACACAGCGGACCTGCTGGCTGCTCTGGCCCGCCACCCGGCGGCGGGGGCGGAGGAGTTGGAGCGGATCCTGCAGGCGATCGGGGCAAAGGTGCTGGCGCAGACGGAGTACCCGTTCGTGGACAACGAGGATGGCCGCCTGGCGAGGGCTGCCATGGTGGTGCTGCGGCGGGACCTCCTCCCGCTGGAGCGGGTGGTCGCCTGGGTGGAGTCGCTGGGCGGGGGCGAAGGGGAGCCAAGGCACAAGTCGTATGTGGTGGGGCGGGACAATGTGCGCTACCACAACGCCAGGGGCTTCATAATGGCGCTCCACGTGCTCCTCTCCCACCCGGAGATGCCGGCGGCGACCCGGGAACGGGTGCAGCCGGCGGTCTACCAGGCGCTCAAGTCGTTCACACCGTGGTGGATGTAGGCAGAGGGCAGTGGCATGGCCAAGCGAATCGCTGGATGGCGGTTCGCTTGGCTTTTGCTTTACTCGGCCTCCTTGGACTCCTTGGACTCCTTCTTCTTCGTGCTGGGGAGCGGCCTCTTGTCGATCGCCTTGTCCAGGAGGATCATGAGGGCGGGTTGAACCTTGCAGTCCTTGTCGGCCGGGAGCAGGTCGTAGCGGAACTTCCACCCGACCTCCGGCCGCTTGTCAATGAGGGCCAGGAAGTCGGCGATGTTTATGGAGATCTTGCCCTCGTACTCCTTGACCTCGATTCCGTCGGGGTTGTGCTTGTCCGTGCCCCACAGGTAGACCTTGTTGCTCCCCTTCCGGCCGCCGACACCGACACGGATCACCTTGCCGTCGACCAGGTCCGCTGGCTTGGTGACCTCCTTGAGCCGCTTGTACCCGGCCTTGAAGGGGATGAAGGTGCCGGGGGAGTGGAGCCAGCCAGCCACGCCCTTCTCGTTGCGCTTGGCGACTTCCTCACCCCGTGAAAAAATGATGAAATCGTCGTTGGCTGCGGTGTTCTTATCCTGATCGTCCATGGAACCGTCAGATGGGATCCGCAGAGACTCGTCGGACATGGCCACACCACTCCTGGTTACGTATTGGGGGTTTCTGGTATCTCTCCCAGGAAAAATATAGCACAGGACCCAGGTGAAGGCAAGGGGGATTTTGTAAATTCCTGAGCGCACTCTGGGGGAGTGTCGTGGGTGTGCCGGGGGGAGGTCGTGGGTGTGGCGGG
>Ga0196970_1000224_pt1 | contig 83389 bp, 56 predicted proteins | sample S1v_513CmetaG_FD_148672 | JGI IMG/M metagenome (GOLD analysis project Ga0196970, IMG submission 148672) | Soil microbial communities from Anza Borrego desert, Southern California, United States - S1+v_5-13C | ecosystem: Environmental > Terrestrial > Soil > Desert | place: USA: California...
GCCTGGTTAAGCGGCACAATGGGTATGGTCCAGTTCTGCGATCCGTCGTTGGTGGTGGATGTGGTGATCGTATTCCAGGTGGTTCCGTTGTCGGAAGAGTATTCAATGCGGACGGTGGAAGAGTAATAGGTCTGCGTGTTCCAGGTGATGTTGAAGCTTTGCCCTACCTGGAAGTTCTCTCCGCCGTTGGGATACGTCACCAGTGGCGCGAGCGGCAACACGGTGAAATCGGCATCGCTTCTGTCGTTCTTACAGCCGTTGTTGTAATCGGATACGGTGATGCGGTAGTTGTTTGCCGGAAGGTTGGGCACTGTCCACAGATAGGAGTTGCCGGTAACGTTTGAGGCAATGGACCCACTTCCCGCGCTGGAGCTGTAGCTGATCTCGTATACTCCCGACACGTTCGGCGTATTGGTCCATGTGATCAGGTAGGTCTGGCCCGGGGTGAGGCTTTGTCCTCCGTTTGGATTAACTACCGTTATTTCGCTATTGGAATTGATGGAGAAGTTGGCATTGGATGTATCGCCGAACTGTGGATAGGTGTTGTGCATCACTCTCACCAGTCCCTGCGTGGTGGAAATGTTGTTGGGAACGGTCCAGTTATGACTGGCCGAGCCAGTGGAAATAATATATGTCCATGAAGCGCCGTTGTTGGTAGAATAGGAGTAGGTCCATGTGCCATCCACGTAGGGCAGACTGGTGAGTGTAAAACCGGCGCATCCGGAGAGAGATTCACCTCCGTTTGGCGCTGTAAGCGTAAGCGGTTTATAGGTGTTGAAGTTTGCATTGCTCACATCGTTGCGCAGCAGGTTCACTGTCTCGCTTACTTTCACCAGCCATTGTGTGTACGCCTGGTTAAGCGGCACAATGGGTATGGTCCAGTTCTGCGATCCGTCGTTGGTGGTGGATGTGGTGATCGTATTCCAGGTGGTTCCGTTGTCGGAAGAGTATTCAATGCGGACGGTGGAAGAGTAATAGGTCTGCGTGTTCCAGGTGATGTTGAAGCTTTGCCCTACCTGGAAGTTCTCTCCGCCGTTGGGATACGTCACCAGTGGCGCGAGCGGCAACACGGTGAAATCGGCATCGCTTCTGTCGTTCTTACAGCTGTTGTTGTAATCGTACACTGTAATACGGTAATCGGTGGCCGGCACGTTAGGCACTGTCCACAAATAGGAGTTTCCGGTAACGTTTGAGGCAATGGACCCACTTCCCGCGCTGGAGCTGTAGCTGATCTCGTATACTCCCGACACGTTCGGTGTATTGGTCCATGTGATCAGGTAGGTCTGGCCCGGGGTGAGGCTTTGTCCGCCGTTTGGATTAACTACCGTTATTTCGCTATTGGAATTGATGGAGAAGTTGGCATTGGATGTATCGCCGAACTGCGGATAGGTGTTGTGCATCACTCTCACCAGTCCCTGCGTGGTGGAAATGTTGTTGGGAACGGTCCAGTTATGACTTGCCGAACTGGTGGACGTGATCGATGTCCATGAAGCTCCGTTATTGGTGGAGTAGGAAAAACTCCACGTACCGTCGATGTAAGGCAGGCTGGTAAGTGTAAAGCCCGCGCATCCAGAGAGTGATTCCCCTCCGTTCGGGGCAGTCAGCGTAAGCGGTTTGTAAGTATTAAAAGTAGTATTGCTCACATCGCTTCTCAGGGGATTGGCGGTTTCGCTCACTTTCACCAGCCATTGCGTATACGCCTGGTTCAGCGGCACAATCGGTATGGTCCAGTTCTGCGAGCCGTCATTTGTGGTGGATGTAGTGATAATGTTCCAGGTGGTTCCGTTATCGGAAGAATATTCGATTCGAACGGTGGGGGAGTAATACGTCTGCGTGTTCCAGGTAATGTTGATGCTTTGTCCCACGATGAAGCTCTCTCCGCCGTTAGGATAGGTCACCAGCGGGGCCATCGGCAGCACGGTAAAGTTTGCGTCACTCCGGTCGTTCTTACAGCTGTTGTTGTAATCGTACACTGTAATACGGTAATCGGTGGCCGGCACGTTAGGCACTGTCCACAGATGGTTGTTCCCTGTAATATTGCTGGCTATCGTTCCGCTTCCTGCGCTGGAGCTGTACCGGATCTCGTATAGTCCGGATACGTTCGCTGTATTGGTCCAGCTGATCAGGTAGGTCTGGCCCGGCGTCAGTGCCTGGCCTCCGTTTGGCGCTGTGAGCGTGATGTCGTTGCTTGGCGTAATGCTGAAAACGGCGTTGCTCGTATCCGCGTACTGTGTGTAAGTATTGTGCAGCACCCGAACCAGCATCTGCGCAGAGTTGACCGTGTTTGGCACATTCCAGTTATATGAAGGGGAGCTGTTCCCGGTGACAATCGCTGTCCACGACGTTCCGTTGTTGGTCGAATAGAAAATGCTCCAGTCGCTGTTCAGTCCCTGAATATTCATCGTGGAGTTGATGTTGAACGTACCGCATCCCGTAAGCGTTTCGCCTCCGTTCGGAGCGATCAGCGTAAGCGGTTTCGCAACGGTGAAGGTCACATTGCTTACATCGTTCAGCAGGGGATTGGAGCTGTCGCTTACTCTTACAAGGCACTGTGTGTACGCCTGGTTCAGCGGAAGGTAAGGAACCGTCCATGATTGCGAGCCGTCGTTGGTCGTGCTGGCCGCGATGGTGGTCCATGTGGATCCTCCGTCGGTAGAGTATTCCAGCCGTACTGTATTATAGAATGTGTTCTGGTTCCATGTAATGTTGATGGCCTGTCCCACGTTCAGCACTTCGCCGCCGTTCGGGTATGTCATGAGCGGGCTGAGCGGCTGAATAGTAAATGTGCTGTTGCTTCTGTCGGTCATACATCCTGTCACGTAATCGGTCACGCGTACCAGGCAGTTGGTGGAGGGAGTGTTGGGAACGGACCAGTTGTAGGTGGCTCCCGGGGCATTCACGTTGCTGGCGATCGTGTTCCATATCGATCCGTTGTTGGTGGAATAGGAAATATTGTAGGTGTTGGAAGTTCCCTGCGCATTCCATGTGATCGTGTGATTGGTGAACGGCGTCAGCGTCTCGCCTCCGTTGGGGGATGTAACGGTGATCGGAACGTTGATGGTGAAGAAGGCATTGCTTTGATCCACGATCGTGCCGTTCTGCGCGTCTCTCACCCGCACAAGCACTGTGCCGGACGCCACGTTGGGCACTGTCCAGAGATACTGGTGGCTTGGCGAAAAATAATTTGTCGTAACGGATGCCCAGATCGTTCCTCCGTCGAGCGAATAGTCGATGTCGTAATAATCGGATACCGAACCGCCGGTGTTCCAGCTGACCGTGTACTGCTGGCAAACGTACAGGATCTCCGCACCGTTAGGTTGCGTGATCGTGATGGTCTGCGCCTGCGACTGTGCAAATGCGGCCGTAAAAAATAAGGCCGCTAAAAAACGTACTGTTCTCATGGGGTAAAGTTGAAGGTTCCTTCCAGGGTCAATATTCCGACAAAAAATCGACAGGGGCAACTTAAACACATCCTGCATATTACATTTCAGGTTGGCGTAGTTTTTAAATAATGTATTGATATGTAATTTTTTATGTTAATTTTGATTCGGTTCCTGGCCGGATTTGTTTTCTTATCAACCATGAAGAAACAAGATCACCTGTTTTCCCTCATTCATGCGATGACCGCCTCCGAAAAGAGGTATTTCAAGCTATTCTGCTCGATCCAGAAGGGTGAAAAATTCTACCTCCGCCTTTTCGATTATATCGACCGTACGGAAAAACCATCGAATGCCGGGATCCAGGAAAAATTCAAGGCGGAACCGCAGGCGCGTTATCTTCCCCGCATCAAGCATTATCTTTTTCAGCTGATCCTCCGCTCGCTCCGCAGCTTTCACGATGAGAAAGCAATTGAGAACCAGCTGTACAACAAGCTGCACGAGGTACGCATTCTCTACGACAAGGGCTTGTGGGACATTTGCCTGGATATGGTAGACCGCGCCATCGAGCTCAGCACGACACACCATCTCCACGCGCTGCGGCTGGAATTTTACAAATGGCGGTCGCGTATCGCCGATGTCACTTACGATATAGAGCTCATCCGCTCGGTGATAAAGAACGATTATCCTGTCGCGCTGCAGCTGGTAAAAGAAACGGACGAGTACTTCCGCTACCTGTCGATCTACGACGAATTTTACGCGTATTATAAAAGCCGCGGGATACAGACGGACGAGGCTTCTGTAAAAATGCTGAGCAACCTGGTGAGCGACCCGCTGATGACGGACGAAGCGGAACCTTCCTACTTTTATTCCCGCATTCTCTATCACAGCATTCGCAGCACATACGCGGTGCTGGCGCCCGGCAGGCTTGCGGAATCGGTACATCATTCGATGCAGCTGCTCCGCCTGCTCGAAGCGAACCCCGAAATAATCCGGGAAAACCCCAAAACGTATTTTGCGGTAATGAACAACCTGCTCACGCGGCTGGCAATGATGGGAGACACGAAGCCTTTCTACGAGCGGCTGAAGGAGTACCGCCGGTTCCCGGAAATGCTTGTGGCAGACAAACGCAATTATTACGAAACACGGGTCTACATCAATTCGCTGCAGCTTGAAATGGAGTTCAGCTACAGGTACGGTTTTTTTGAAGAAGCGTTCGCACTGTGGAAAGCGCACGAGAAAAAAGTGCTTTCGATGGACGAAGGCCTTACAAGTGAGATCCGGATGGTGCTGCTGCTTTCGGCTGCAAAAATATACTGGATGTACGGCAAATGCTCTTCTTCAAACAAGATCCTGAACAGGATCATACAGTCTACCGACAACGAAAAACTGCGGGAAGACATATGGTTCCTCGTGTACGTGCTTAAGCTGCTTAACTATTTCAGGCTGGACGACCGCGACGGTGTGGAAGTGACTTATCGTGTTTTTCACAAGCGGTACATAGAGAATTTCGATCCTTCGAGCGCGGTTATCGGCGAGCGGATCATCAACTTCTTCAGGAAAAATCACCGGCAGTTTATCGCGCTTGAAATGGAGCTGGCTGTTTTGCAGGCTGAGCTGGAAGCCTGCGTCCGCGAAGCTGTTTCGGTGCAGGAGCTGAATGCGATCAAGTATTTCGAGCCTTTCTACATGTGGCTGTACGCTTCGGTTCACAGGCAGGACATGCTGCAGGCTTTTCAGGGCTTCAGCCGCTGGATCGGGGAGATTGAAGCCGGGATCGTGAAGTAAAAAGGATGTTCGTACCTTTGCTGTAAACAGATTCTCATGAAAGCAAGAACATACCTGCTTTTCATAATAGCAGCCACGATATTGTCCTCCTGCGACTCAGGCGGAAAAAAAGAAACCGCTATCGTTCCCGTTGTACAGCATATCACTCCTGTGGAGTTCAATGCAAAGCGGCTGATGTCCCCGGTGGTCGTACTCGATGTGCGCACGCCGGAAGAGTTCTCGGAAGGTTATATTCCCGGGGCGGTGAACGTGGACTATAATAATAATTTCGAGAGAACCATGGCCCCAATGGACAAGTCGCAAACGTACCTGGTATATTGCCAGGTGGGCGGACGCTCGTCGAAAGCTACCGAGTGGATGATCAGGAATGGTTTTACTTCGGTCTACAATATGAAAGGCGGCTTCAGGGCATGGACGGAAGGAAGCGCCGGGCAGTAGATCAGAATAAGCTTTGCTGCCGGTGCTGCGATTCGAATTCCAGCAGCCATTTTTTTCTCCACAATCCTCCTGCGTAACCTACAAGCTCTCCATCCGAACCGATCACCCGGTGGCAGGGAATAACAATCCCGATAGGATTTTTTCCATTGGCGGAGCCTACTGCGCGGATCGCTTTGATGTCGCCATACTGCCTGGCCAGCGCGGCGTACGATGTTGTTCTTCCGAAAGGAATATTCTGCAGGAGCTTCCACACGGTATGCTGAAACTCGGTTCCCTCGGGCAAAAGCGGAAGATCGAAAGTATTGCGCTGCCGGGCGAAATATTCTTCCAGCTGTCTCTTCGCTTCGTTTATCACATCGTTGGGATTGTCGTTTTCCTCCGGCGCTTCTTCGGTAAAAAGCATTTCGGTAACGTGCTGCCGGGTGCCGCGTATAACGACAGTACCGACGGGCGATGCGCACCAGGTGAAGAAGATATCGATACTTCGTTTTTTCATTCGCAGATATAAAAAGAGGCTTTACTAAAATAAAGCCTCCTGTTGTTAACGATGAACATTACATGTTCCTCCGGTATTGCCCGCCGACCTGGAACAACGATTCCGTGATCTGTCCGAGCGAGCAGTATTTCACCGCTTCCATCAGCGCTTCGAATGTGTTACCGTTACGGATAGCCGTGAGCTGAAGATTTCTCAGCGCGTCTGCCGACTTGTCTGCATGGAACTGGTGAAGATCTTTCAGCATGCTGATCTGGTACTCTTTCTCTTCTGTGGTGGAGCGGATCACTTCTTTTGGTATCACGGTAGGAGAACCTTTCGAAGAGAGGAATGTATTTACGCCGATGATCGGGTACTCGCCGGTATGCTTGAGCGTTTCGTAATAAAGGCTTTCCTCCTGTATCTTTCCGCGCTGGTACATGGTTTCCATGGCGCCCAGCACGCCTCCCCGCTCGGTGATCCTGTCGAATTCCATCATCACGGCTTCTTCAACAAGATCGGTAAGCTCTTCGATGATGAACGATCCCTGGATCGGGTTTTCGTTCTTCGCGAGCCCGAGCTCTTTGTTTATGATCAGCTGGATGGCCATGGCGCGGCGTACGGAGCCTTCGGTCGGCGTAGTGATCGCTTCGTCGTAGGCATTGGTGTGCAGCGACTGGCAGTTGTCGTAGATCGCGTAAAGCGCCTGCAGCGTGGTGCGGATGTCGTTGAAATCGATCTCCTGCGCGTGCAGCGAGCGGCCCGAAGTCTGGATGTGATACTTCAGCATCTGGCTGCGTTCGCTGGCATTGTACAGGTTGCGCATCGCCTTCGACCATATTCTCCTGGCCACGCGGCCGATCACAGCGTACTCTGGATCGATGCCGTTGGAAAAGAAGAAGGAAAGGTTCGGCGCAAATTTATTTACATCCATTCCCCGGCTGCGGTAATACTCGACGTAAGTGAACCCGTTGGCGAGCGTGAATGCAAGCTGCGTGATAGGATTGGCGCCGGCTTCCGCGATATGGTAGCCCGAAATGGAAACGGAGTAAAAGTTGCGCACGTTGTTGCGGATGAAGTAATCCTGCATGTCGCCCATTACGCGAAGCGAGAATTCCGTGCTGAAGATGCAGGTATTCTGCGCCTGGTCTTCTTTCAGGATATCGGCCTGCACAGTACCTCTTACCGAAGAAATCGTTTCAGCTTTTATTTTTTCATATACTTCTGCCGGCAGCACCTGGTCGCCGGTAACGCCGAGCAGCATCAGGCCGAGGCCGTCGTTCCCTTCGGGAAGTTCGCCCTGGTATTTCGGCTGCTTCATTCCGCGGGCGGAGTATATGGCTTCGATCTTTTTCGTTACTTCTTTTTCCAGGCCGTTCTCGCGGATGTACAGCTCGCATTGCTGGTCTACCGCGGCATTCATAAAGAACGCGCAGATGGTGGGCGCCGGGCCGTTGATGGTCATCGATACCGATGTGTTCGGCGCCGCGAGATTGAAGCCGGAGTACAGTTTCTTTGCGTCGTCGAGGCAGCAGATGGAAACGCCGGAGTTACCGATCTTTCCATAAATATCGGGACGCAGGTCCGGATCGCGCCCGTACAGTGTAACGGAATCGAAAGCGGTGGAAAGACGCTTCGCCGGCATGCCGAGGCTTACGTAATGGAAACGCTTGTTGGTACGCTCGGGGCCGCCTTCTCCCGCAAACATGCGCGTAGGATCTTCATTCTCGCGTTTGAACGGAAATACGCCCGAAGTATATGGGAACGATCCCGGAAAATTTTCCTGCAGGTTCCATTTCAGCACATCGCCCCATGCACGGTAGGAGGGAGCGGCGACCTTTGGTACCTTGGTATGTGAAAGCGATTCGTGGTATGTCTGGATCTTTATTTCCTTATCGCGAACCTTGAATATGTACACATCGTCCTTATATGATTTTACACGCTGCGGCCAGGTTTCGATCAGCTTCCAGTTCTGCCCGTCGAGCTTCAGCCGGAGCTCGTCGAACTCTTTCTGCAGCTCTTCGGCAAGCTGCCTGCGTTCGGGTTTTCCTGAAAAAAGCTCTGCGCTGGTATGTAGCGCATACAGCTGCTGCGCCACTTCAGCCTGCTGCTCCGCCCATTGATTGTACTTGCGTACCGTGTCCGATATCTCGGAAAGATAGCGCGTGCGCTGCGGCGGAATGATGTAGATCTTCTCCGACATTTCGTCGGTAATGTGGAAATCGCTTTTCAGCTCCGCGCCGGTCCTTTCGGCGATCTTGTCCATCACTTCGCGGTAGAGCCGGTTCATTCCCGGATCGTTGAACTGCGACGCGATCGTTCCGAAGACCGGTATTTCCTCGTCCGGCGTATCCCAGAGCTGGTGATTACGCTTGTATTGCTTCTTCACATCGCGAAGCGCATCCAGTGCGCCGCGCTTATCAAACTTATTAAGAGCGATGATATCGGCGAAGTCGAGCATGTCGATCTTCTCCAGCTGTGTGGCTGCGCCGTACTCGGGCGTCATCACGTACAGGCTTACGTCCGAGTGATCTGTGATCTCCGTGTCGGACTGACCGATGCCGGAAGTTTCGAGGATGATCAGGTCGAACTGCGCGGCCTTGAGAATGTCCACAGCTTCCTTCACATGGCGGCTCAGCGCGAGGTTGCTCTGCCTTGTGGCCAGCGACCGCATGTACACGCGCGGATCGTGGATCGAGTTCATCCGGATCCTGTCGCCAAGCAATGCTCCGCCGGTCTTCCGCTTGGACGGATCGACCGAAATGATCGCAATGGTCTTGTCTTTGAAATCGATCAGGAAGCGGCGTACGAGCTCGTCCACCAGCGATGATTTTCCCGCTCCCCCCGTGCCGGTGATACCCAAAACAGGCGTTTTCACTTTTATGGCCAGCTCGTGCACCTGCTCGAGCGCAGGCTTGCTTTGCTCGGGGAAATTCTCCGCCGCGGAAATAAGCCTCGCAATGGCTGCGGGCTCTCGCTTATTTATTTTTTTTACTTCTCCGTTGAGATTGATGCCGGTAGGAAAGTCGGACTGCTGCATCAGATCGTTGATCATTCCCTGCAGGCCCAGCGATCTGCCGTCGTCAGGCGAATAGATCCGGGTGATTCCGTAAGCGTGAAGCTCTTCGATCTCGTCGGGCAGGATCACTCCGCCGCCGCCGCCGAAGATCTTAATATGGCCGCATCCGCGTTCCTTCAGCAGGTCGTGCATGTACTTGAAAAATTCCATGTGCCCGCCCTGGTACGAAGTGATCGCAATGGCATTGGCGTCTTCCTGTATGGCGCAATCCACGATCTCCTGCACACTGCGATCGTGTCCCAGGTGGATCACTTCAGCGCCTGTGGACTGGATGATCCTGCGCATGATATTGATCGCCGCGTCGTGCCCGTCGAAAAGAGAGGCTGCCGTTACAATTCGTATTTTATTCTTCGGGGAGTATACCGCTGCTGTGTCCATTGCAAATCCATGTTTTCTCAGCTACAAAAATAGCATTATGAGGGCGGATTAACAAATGGTGCAATGGGCTGTACGATAACGTATTACCTTTTCTTTTTCTTCTTTTGTTTCGGTATTTTCCCGATCCTTTCGTCATTATTTTTGATCAGCTCGCAGAGACGTACTGCGGAAGTTTCGAAATCCTCGTCGTACATGGAGATCATCTGCCAGGCGGTTTCTCCTTTTCCTCCGCTCAGGATGCCGATCGAATGCATGGAAGGAAATTCCATTCTCAGGCTCTCATGGTGCTCCGCGCTTGTGGCGATCCATATCCCGTTGGCGTCCGTATGGTCAGCGCGGTCGCGCAGGATCAGGAGGATCTTGTCTGCGCGGTACAATGCCTGGCATCCGAACATCAGCCGGATAACCGGCTCGAAAGGATAAAGCTCGTCGAGCAGGAAGGGAAAAGGAGTGGTCCGGGCCATCGTCTTTATTTTAGCCGCTAATCTAAAAATAAAGTTGCGGAACGGTAAACCGTATTTGTTCTGCAAAAAAGGCTGAAAAATGAAACAGCTGCCATTGCAGTTCCGTAAAGTAAAATATCAGCCGGGACGAAGGTTAAATGATTTTAAACTTTCGTGCCGTTCAGGGATATACAAACTTTGATTTCAGATATTGAAGGCTGAGCGTTACTTGAATATGATGCCCTTATGAAAAAGATAAATTTACTTCTGCTTTGTATTTTCCTTACCGGGGCGGTATCGGCGCAAAATTCCGATACCATAGCTCCGAAAAGGACGAAAAAATCCTTTCGCGATGGCTGGTTCAACTTCGGTCCTAAGGCCGGGGTGAACGTCAATCACCTCAGCACAAGGATGGACGGGTTTGACAATGATACCTACGTAGGCTTCAAGGGTGGATTTTTTGCGCGCTTCAACATTCATAAGTTTCACATTCAGCCGGAAGTGAACTTCTCGATGGTAGGCGGCGAAGGAACTTTTAACGGCGGAAGCGGCGGGCGGTACGAGGTGAAGGCCAATACGCTTGAAATACCCGTGCTGGCCGGTTATAAGGTTCTTGATTTCAAGGTAGTGAACCTGCGCCTCCAGGGCGGGTTCTTCTTTTCCTACAATCTTACCAAATCCATTACGGTGAACGATCCCAATTATCCGCAGAACAATACGTTCCGCAGCGATAAGATGGCTGGCTGGAACGGAGGGTTCATCGTTGGCGGAGGGCTCGACGTATGGCGGATCACCCTGGATGCCCGGTACCAGTGGGGCCTCGTGAATATGGCGGGCGATAACATTTTCCAGCAGGATCCGAGAGCCGGATTCAAGCACGGTACTTTTGAGATCACCGCCGGGTTCAAAATATTCTGATACAGTAATTTACTAAGAGAAAGACCTGCATTTTCGTTTGGCCGCCCGGTTCCTTCCCGAATTTGGTTACCTTTGCAGCGTTAATATAACGCTATGTCTGTTGAAGCGCCTGTAAAGAAAAAACTTTTCGTATCCCACAAAGATGAATCGCCGCGATTGTTCAGAAGCAACTTTGCGGACTTTTTCTCCCGCATTCCTTTCTGGGTGCCTATCCTGATCTATGTTCCCGCGATAACATTCTTTTCGTACCGTTCACTGGCAACGCTGGAGCTTCCGTTCCTGGTATTTGCCGGGGTCTTCGCGGCTGGCCTTTTCTTCTGGTCGTTCATGGAATACATGCTGCACCGCTTCGTATTCCATTATCATCCCAAAAGCAAGGTCGGGCAGCGGATACATTTTATCGCGCACGGCGTGCACCATGATTATCCCAACGATTCCATGCGGCTTGTAATGCCGCCCAGCATCAGCATTCCATTGGGAATACTGTTCTACGGGCTGTTTTACCTGGTCTTCGGACCGCAATACTGCGGCGCATTCTGGGCCGGTTTCGCGCTGGGCTATCTTATCTACGACGAGATGCACTACGCTACGCACCACGCCAACTGGAAGGTAGGCGTGTTCCAGAGGATCAAGAAAAATCACATGAAGCATCATTACCAGGATCCCGAGAGAGGATTCGGCGTAAGCTCTTTCCTCTGGGATATCGTATTCCGCAGCGGTTTCAGGGAAGAAGTGAAAAAATAATTACGGATACATTCCGCAGGATCCCGCTTCGAGCGGGATTTTTTTTGGCGTGGAATGCGGTAGCTGGCTGCAGGTCGCGGATAATTTACGCGCATAGACGCGTCATATTCATACTATATAAAATTGCTGACTGACTGTAGCATCCGCTACGGTCGCGTTGTTCCGGATTTGTAATCCGGGAAGTGAGCGATTGTAAACAATAAACGCGTAGTTGATGCTACGCGTTTATCATGTGTATTTTATTTTGTCAGAAGTTGAACGAGTCGATGTCCAGGTTGCTGATATTCTGCACGGGATTCACGCACATTACCGCGATCTGGGCATCGTTGTTGATAATGTCTATTTCCTGTTTTCCCATGATGAGATCCATAACCGTTTCCGTATCGTGCTCGGAAGAAATGACGATCAGGTCGGCTTCGATCAGTGAAGCGTAACGGATCACCTCGCGGGCGAAGGAACCGCTGCCGGCAGTTTCGCTTTCGATCTTGTAACTGATCCTGTTCTCCTGCAGGTATTGCACGGCGTGCGCGGAGTTTGCCTTTATCTGGTTGACGATGAACTCATCGGTCGCTGCGTTCTCAAATATGAACACTTCGCTGTTGTAATACTTCGCTATGGCTATGGCGTAAGCTGTCTTGTTCTTTCCGTGCTTGTAATGATCTATCGGAAGCACGATCCGCTTATAACCTTCGGAAGATATTTTCTTTTCCTGTACAATAATGACCGGCACGGGCGATGAAGCCACCACGCGAAGAGAATTCGGCCCGATCAGGTGCTGAATCCCCTTTACGCCATGCGTGCCCATCACCACCAGGCTTGCTCCCGAGCTGGCAAAATAATCGGCCATCGTAGTGAAAAGATTTCCCTCTGCGGCATGATAGCTTGTCCGTATCCCGTTCGCAGCCTCGTTCTGTGCTGCAAAGCGTTTCAGTGTTTCGTGCGGGTCGGCATCTCCGAGCGCTTTCCTGGATCCGCCGTTAATAATGTGAAGGAGCCGCACTTCATCCTCGCTGTGCTTTGCAATGTTCGATGCGTGATCCAAAGCAGTCAGCGCCTGTTCGGTAAAATCGAATGGTACAATGATCAGGTCTTTTTTATTTTTTGTCAACATAGTTTAAGGGTTTTTTCATTATTGGTAAATATACTGATTTTATAGTCAAACGGTTATCCCCCAAAAGGTTTTTTTAGCAGTCATGTATCGCCTGCTCTTCCGTGAAGCTCACTACCTAATGTTGGTGAATTTGAAATACGGCAAAGCCATATCTGACTGTCCTTTTTATCTTTGCCGAAATTAAGCAGAACATGAACAAACACGTGCTCGGGGGCATTCTCCTCGCTTCATTGCTGACCGCCTGCGGTGGAAAAGGAAAAACGGATACAAAGAACGGAAACGATACATTGAGATCATCCGGTGATACGGTTGCTGTTGCCGATACGCTTCGGTATGAGCAGGAAAAACATCTGAAGAACGTGCGCCAGCTTACCTTCGGCGGAGAGAACGCAGAAGCGTACTGGAGCTTCGACGGCAAACGGTTCGTGTTCCAGCGCACCGACGAAGCGAACGGAATTCCCTGCGACCAGATCTATACCTGGGAACTTTCGGAAGGTAATATGAAAGACCGGCAGCCGCAGCTCATCAGCACGGGGAAAGGCCGCACTACCTGTTCGTATTTCGTGCCGGGCGATTCGCTCATCGTGTATGCTTCCACGCACAAGGCCGGAGACGAATGCCCACCCACGCCTCCGCGTAAAAAAGGAGAGTACTACTGGCCGATCTACAATACATTTGACATCTACGTGTCGGACCTGAAAGGAAATATTGTCCGCCAGCTTACCAGTAAAAAAGGATACGACGCGGAAGCGACCGTTTCGCCCAAAGGAGATAAGATCGTGTTCACTTCTGACCGCAGCGGCGACCTGGAGCTGTATACGATGGACCTCGACGGCGGAAACGTGAAGCAGATCACCACAGAGCTAGGGTACGACGGAGGAGCTTTCTTCTCGCCGGACGGATCGAAGCTGGTGTTCCGCGCATCGCGCCCGAAAACGGAAGAAGAGAAAAAAACATATAAGGACCTGCTGAAAAAAGGGCTTGTAGCGCCCAGCGACATGGAAATATTTGTCTGCAACACAGACGGTTCGGATCTCCGCCAGGTAACAACGCTCGGCAAAGCCAACTGGGCGCCGTTCTTCCATCCTTCGGGGAACAAGATCATCTTCTCATCCAATCACAAGGCTGAAAAAGATTTCCAGTTCAACCTGTACATGATCAACCTCGACGGCACAGGGCTGGAACAGATCTCCTTCGATGAGAAATTCGACGCCTTCCCGATGTTCTCTCCCGACGGAAAGCAGATCCTTTTCTCCAGCAACCGCTATAACGGCGGCACAAGAAGCACTAACTTATTTGTAGCCGACTGGGTCGATTAAAATGACGGCCGATACCAACCGGAAAAATTTTCTCCGCCGGCTGCAGCAACGATGGCAGCTGAAGAACCTCACGCAGGTCGTGCTTGTGCTTGTGGTCTTTGCCTGTACCGGCTTTACCGTGCTCTTTATCAAGAAACCGATCTTTAACGCGCTGGGAATATACGATCAGAAAGGCTTCCTGAAAGGGTTGCTTTACCTGATCGCCATCCTGCCGATGTACCAGGTGCTGCTGCTCGCGTATGGCTTTATATTCGGGCAGTTCCGGTTCTTCTGGGAGTTCGAGAAGAAAATGTTCCGCAGGATGTTCCGCAGAAAAAAACGCTGACAAAAAGCCCGGAACATCTTTTCTTTTTTTTCGTTTCAGGAACAAATACCTGTCATGAGAATTCTTTTTCTGGCTTTCACATTTTTCATTTTATATAGTTGCGGCGGCGTGAACATTTTCACGGTAGAGGATGACATCGCGCTCGGGCAGCAGCTCAGGGACGAGCTTCTGAGCTCCGGCGACTATAAGATACTGCCGCGCGAACAGCATGCCGAAGCGTACGAATATCTCGATGGTATCCGGGACAGGATACTGAATTCCGGAAAGGTGGAACATCGCGGGGATTTTGCGTGGGAAGTATATATCGTTGAGGACGACAGTGTGCTGAATGCCTTCTGTACGCCGGGAGGTTATATCTTCATATTTACCGGGCTGATCCGCTATCTCGATTCCGAAGATCAGCTTGCGGGAGTTCTGGGGCACGAGATCGCTCACGCCGATAAGCGCCACTCCACGCAGCAGATGACCAAAGCGTACGGCCTGCGCCTGCTCATCGAGATCATTGTGGGAGAGAACCAGAACGCGCTCACCGACATCGCGGAAGGCCTGATCGGCCTTGGATTCAGCCGCAGCCATGAGGAAGACGCCGATGAAATGTCGGTGGAATATCTCTGCGCTACCGATTATAACGCCGACGGCAGTTCCGTGTTTTTCGAAAAGCTGGTGAATGATCACAAGGCTGAAGGGACGGTCACGTTCCTGAGCACGCATCCCGATCCTGGAAACCGTGTGCAGAAGATCCGCGATAAAGAAAACGAGCTGGGATGCGGAGACGGTAAGACCTACGCTTCCGAGTACGAAAAATTCAAAGCGTTGTTCCCGTAAAGCGCTTGCCGTTATTCCACGCGGTGTATCTGAATCTCTTTGCGCGGCCGGATGATGAACGGAAATTTTTCTACCAGCACCGAACTTGTTTCAAGCCCGAATGCTTTCTCTTCCGAAAGGCTGATGCGCTTCAGCATGAAATAGGCTTCCATAATGAGCCGTTCGTGGATCGGAAGATCGTTCTCGCCGGAAAGATATTTCTGGATCACGATGAACTGGAAGTCTCCCGCCACATTGTTCTTGTTGAGCGAGTCGTAGCGGCTGGTGATATCGACTTCTTTCTGCGCAACGAGATCTTCCAGCACTTTTCTGTACAGCATGTTGATGCGCGGCGCGATCCGGAATCCCAGCATGAAATCCACGCGGATAATGTCGTCGGTAGCGATATGCGTTACCTTGTACTCCATGCGGTACGGGTCGTCCGTTACGTGCACGTGGATGAACCAGTAAACATCCGCGCGCTTCGGCTTACGCTGCAGGATAGAGTGTATGACCTTGGTCTCGATCTCTCCCGGATGCGAGGCGCCGGTAAGATAAACGAGATGCGTGGCGTATTTCGGGATGGAAGTATCGACGCTCAGGTCCTGTATCACCCGCTTGAACTTGTCGATCCGCACCGTTTCCGTGTACCGGTCGCGGATGCGCTTGCTGAGGAACATGATGCTCATCACGGTCACCAGTATTCCCGCGATTATAAGCGTGAACCAGCCGCCGTGCATGAATTTGCTGAGGTTAGCGATAAGGAACAGCGACTCGATGACAAGATAGACCAGCACCGTACCACCGATAAATAAAGGATGATACCGTTTCATGTGCATGTAAAATCCAAGCAGCAGCGTGGTCATGATCATGCACAGCACGATGGAAAGTCCGTAAGCGGCTTCCATGTTGGACGATTCGCGGAACAGCAGGACGATGGAGATACAACCGGCCAGCAGGAGCCAGTTGATGGAAGGAATGAAAAGCTGGCCTTTCATTTCTGTGGGATATTTTACGCGGACCTTCGGCCAGAGGTTCAGGCGCATCGCTTCGTTGATGAGGGTAAATGAGCCGCTGATCAAAGCCTGCGAGGCGATCACCGTGGCGCTGGTAGAAATGATGATGCCGATGATGACAAACTGGTCGGGCATGATGCCGTAGAACGGGTTGCCCGCATTGCCGAGAGAGACGAGCGTGCGGCCTTCGTGCATCACAAGCCACGCACCCTGTCCGAAATAGTTCAGGACAAGCATGGTCTTCACGAAGATCCACGAGATGCGGATGTTCTTTTTACCGCAATGGCCCAGATCGGAGTAGAGCGCTTCGGCTCCCGTAGTACAAAGGAAAACGGCGCCCAGCACAAAAATTCCTTCGGGATGGATCGAAAGCAGGTGGATCGCGTACAGCGGGTTCAGCGCCTGGAATATCAGCGGGTGCTTTGCGATCTGCATCACGCCGAGCACGCCCAGCATGACGAACCAGCAGGCCATTACAGGCCCGAAAAGCTTGCCTACGGCCTTGGTGCCGAATTGCTGTATGATGAACAGAAGGGCAAGGATACCGATCACGATGGGAACGGTGTTGATGTGCTGGTTGAAGATGCGGAGACCTTCGATGGCAGAAGAAACGGAGATCGGAGGTGTGATAATGCCGTCGGCCAGCAATGCGGAACCGCCTACGATCGCGGGTACGATCAGCCATTTGTATTTGAGCCGCCGTACCAGGGTGTAGAGCGAGAAGATCCCTCCCTCACCGTTGTTATCGGCGCGAAGCGTAAGTACAACGTATTTCAGTGTCGTTTGTAGCGTCAGCGTCCAGAAGATACAGGAGATCCCGCCGAACACAATGTGCCGCTGTATCGGCATGTCGCCGATGATCGCTTTCATTACGTACAGGGGAGATGTTCCGATGTCGCCATATATGATGCCCAGACTGATGAGCAGCCCTCCTAAAGTTACCTTGCTGAAGGAATTTGCATGCGACGACATATTGCAATTAATTAATTTAAAAACTCCCTTAAACGGACCGTAAGTGAATTTGTTGCAAAGGGGCAAATTTACCCCGGCCTGCAGAACTATCAAGGAAAAGGTGATAAAGTTGTTAACAGGATGCTGCCCGCCTTCGCTTGCAGCTACGGTGGATAAAGGACGCTGGACGCTGGACAATGGTCCGCCTTCGCTTGCAGCTACGGCGGATAAAGGACGCTGGACGCTGGACAATGGTCCGCCTTCGCTTGCAGCTACGGCGGACGAGAAAGGACGCCGGACTTTTAGAAGCTTTGGAGTTTTGCTTTGTTTACGGTGACGGTCTTGTCGGGGGAGATCATGAGCAGATCGTTCTCTACGGCCCATCGCAGCAGGGCATGCGAATGCTTGGAGATCGCGGGCAGTCGCTCTTCCAGCTCCTTCAGCGGAAGAGAGACGGACCCCAGCTGTCGCAGCACGCTTATCAGGCGGTCGAACTCGAGATCGGCTTCCTGGTTGCCCAGATTGTTCCTGCATACATCGCATTGTCCGCAGGCCGCTGTTTCTTTTTCATCGAAGTATTCGAGCAGCAGACGGCTCCGGCATTTGTCGGTGCGGCTTACGTAGCGTATTACGCTGTGCAGCTTTTCGGCCGCCACCTTCCTGCGGATGCGGTAAGCTTCCTTCGGTATGTTCAGCAGCCTGACGGGCGTCCGCGGCTGAAGATAGGTCACGGTAAAGCCGGTCTTCTGCGGCGAAAAAGCCAGCACATCCATCCGGTGCAGCTTCGCCAGCATCTTCAGCACATCCTCGGGCGGAATGCCCAGCTTCGCGGAAAGCTGCTTCTCGTCGATCCGCGTGAACTGGTCGAATACGCCCTCGTACGATCTTAGAATGGTGCGAATGAGCATTGCCTCGGTTTCGTTCAGGCTGCGCTCGTCGATGTCGTCGTTGTGAAAGAATACTTTCGCAAAGGCGGCGTCTGTTTCAGAAAAGCTCATGTAGCCGCTGCGTTCGAGAAAGCGGATGCTTTGGAAAAACACCGGCGCGCTGAGCTGGAATTTATGGAAGAGGGGGCCCAGCTCCAGGCTGAAGGTCTGGTGCTCGCCGGAACCTTCAGCCAGTTCCAGGTAGTTGCCGATAGCTTCGTAGCAACGCTTTATCACCTCCAATGGAGGATAAGAATCTTCGAAGTTCTTTTCGAGCTCCAGCAGATCGGACTTGCTGTAGAGCATCATCGCATAAGCTTTCTTTTCGTCGCGCCCGGCGCGTCCTGCTTCCTGGAAGTACGCCTCCAGCGTATCGGGAAGGTCCATGTGCACCACCAACCGCACATCGGGCTTGTCGATGCCCATGCCGAATGCATTTGTCGCCACGATCACCCTGTACCCGTTGCGGATCCAGTCTTCCTGCTGCCCGTTCCGCGTATCCATATCGAGCCCCGCGTGATAGTAGCGCGCGGAAAATCCCTGCTGCTCCAGGTATTCGGCAATGAGCCGTGTACGCTTGCGGTTCCGCACATATACGACGGCGCTTCCCTGCGAAGCGCGCAGCAGATCCGATAATTTGCGCAGCTTGTCTTCCTCTTCCAGTACGGCGTACACGAGGTTGGGCCGGCTGAAGCTTTTGCGGAAAACGTTCTGTGCCTGGAAGCCCAGCTTTTCCTGTATATCAGCTACAACTTCGGGAGTGGCGGTGGCCGTAAGCGCAAGCACCGGGGCTTCGCGAAGGTATTGCCGGATCTCGGCGATGGCCAGGTACGGCGGCCGGAAATCGTATCCCCATTGCGAGATGCAGTGCGACTCGTCGATGGCCAGAAGGTTCACCGACATTTTTTTCAGCCGCTCGATGAACATCGGAGCCTTGAGCCGCTCGGGGGAAACATAGAGGAATTTTGTTTTGCCGTAAATGCAGTTGTCGAGCGCTGCATCCATCGCAGAATAGGTCATTCCCGAAAATATTGCCGTGGCCGGAATGCCGCGCCGTTTCAGGTTTTCCACCTGGTCTTTCATCAGCGCGATAAGCGGGCTTACCACTACGCATATACCGGAAAGGTACATTCCCGGCACCTGGAAGCAAAGCGATTTCCCGCCTCCTGTGGGAAGCAGCGCAAGGGTATCGTTACCCGAAACGACCGAACGTATGATATCTTCCTGCAGGGGACGAAACTCGTTGTATCCCCAGTATTGCCGGAGTATATCATGTATGCTCATGGCCGCGGATGAAGGTAATCCGTAAAATCTTTTTCGAGTTCGGTAAGGATAAAGTCTACGCGGGAAGCGATGTCCGCTTTCGGTATTTCGATCAGCTGGTAGCCCAGCCCGCCGTAGAAGCGCATGATATACTCATGGATCTTTTCAGCATAGCCGAAATCTTCCCACCGTTCCTCGTCCTGCTGGTATATATCGGTCCACGGCGGAGTATAAAATATCTTGTGGTAATAGGAGCAGAGCCGGGCTTCTTCCATGAAATGAGGCGGCACGTCTTTTTCATCGGCGAGAAGATAAGCCAGGGAATCCGGCAGGCCGCGGTCGTAAAAATACAGGCGCGCCGAGTTGCCGGCGGCGTGGAATTGTTCCAGCCGGCCCTTGAATACGGCTTCGTTGAAGGCATGGTGATCTTTCCAGGGTACGATGCTGCCGTCGGCCTGTTTCTGGTTTTCGAGGATCTCGCGGGAGATCTCATGAAATACGAAGTACTTCCGTTCTTCCAGCTCGCGGATGATGCTGGATTTTCCGAAACCCGGTCCGCCGGTGATAACAATTCTGTTCAAAGCTTCTTAATTAAGTTGTACTTATATCAGCGCTGCTTACACGGTTACATATCGATGTTCCGCTGCACTTTCATTTCCAAGGTCACCAGGTCGAGCGCAACAAGGTTTCCCATACCGCTCCGCCCGGGATACACGCATCCGTTATCGAGGTCGATGTACGAATATCTGTCCGAGCCGATGAACCGCTCGATCAGGTCGAGCGGAACCGGCACATGCCCGTGGATCACCCTGCGGCCGCCGGTCTTTTCCATATCCACATCGAAGTCGCGGATCCAGCGCATGGCATGCGTATCGCCGAAAATATTCTCTTCCCTGAAGTTGAAGCCGGCATGCGAAAGGATGAAATGCTCTTCTTCTATGTACAGCTCCAGGTTCTTCAGCCAGTCGGTGTATTCTGCCGGAATTGCTTTCAGATCGTCTGTTCCGAAGCTTTTCATGGTAGTGTCCCCGCCGTATTTATACCAGTTCTTCCGCGATCTTTTTGCCGGAAATTTAAGAAATCCGGAAGGAAGAAGCGATTCGTTGTATGCATTGAACATCTCTTCTTCGTGATTTCCCATCAGGGTTTTCAGCTTCAGTCCGTCTCTTTTCAGGTTGCGGAGATAGTCGATCACCTCTTTCGAGCGGGGGCCCCGGTCTATATAGTCGCCCAGGAAGTACAACGTATCATCGCCTGCCGGACGGAGCTGCTTTTCCACCAGCTCTTTCACCGTACGATAACAACCGTGCACATCCGCCACGACCCACTTTCTCATTCTTATTTCGCTTTACCTTGCGAGGCCACCTCGGACATCAGTTGCTGCAGCGTTGCTTCATCTGCCAGGTAATAATCCTTTATAAGCTTCATATCCTCGTTCAGCTCGAATACGTAAGGAATGCCGGTAGGGATGTTCACTTCAAGAATCTGCTCTTCGGTAAGCCCTTTCAGGTACATTACAATTCCGCGGAGGCTGTTGCCGTGCGCGGCTACCAGCACCTGCTCGTGCTCGCGGAGCGAAGGGATGATGGATGTTTCCCAGTACGGCATGATCCGTTCGATAGTATCTTTGAGCGATTCGGTAAGCGGGATGTCCTTTGTGTCGATGGCCGCGTATTTCGGATCGTGCAGGGGGGAGCGCTCATCTTTCTGATCGAGAGCGGGAGGCGCGATGGCAAATCCCCGTCTCCACAGCAGCACCTGCTCTTCGCCGTATTTGGCGGCGGTCTCGGCCTTGTTCAATCCCTGCAGCGTTCCGTAATGCTTTTCGTTTAGCCTCCAGCTGGTATACACCGGAATGTGCATCTGATCGGCCTCTTCCAGCGCCAGCCACAATGTTTTGATGGCTCTTTTGAGATAAGACGTATGAGCGGCGCCGAAATAAAACCCATTTTCTTTCAGGGTGTGCCCGGCCTTTTTCGCCTCTTCTATACCGACCGGCGATAGCGGTACATCCGCCCATCCGGTGAACCGGTTCTCCTTATTCCATTGGCTCTGCCCGTGACGGATCAGTACTAGTTTTCGCATGGATACTTACTTTTAGGTAATTTACTTATAAACGGCAACGTATTGATAAAAAAACAGTTTTAAGTTTTTCTCACTAATGAAAACCTGCTATTTTTGTCGCAAATCTAGTGAAAACCAGAACCTGTTTTATTAACTAAACACTGAAAAATTATGAAAACATTCGTGAACGTACGTAGTGTTGTATTGCTCGTGATGATGTTTGCTTTCGGACTTACTCTGAATGCTCAGCGCCGTTACAAACATCCGCGCGGAAAAGCTGACGCAAAAGAGATCATCTACACTAAAGCAACTGAAGAGAAAGTTTCGGGCACCGAGGTAAAGACCGTAACTGAAACCGTTGTTGAAAATGAAACGGCTGCTGTTGAAACCGAAAAAATGAACAGCGATGTAACCGTTGCGTCTACTACTTCAGAGGTGAACGTGAAGAAGGTTCACAAGACCATCACGCGTAAGAACGCCACGGATGTAAAGGAAAAGAATACCAGAGCCGATCTGGTCTCTTTCCTGAAGAAAATGAACGATCATACCAACATTCTGAAAGTTCAGGATATTGAGAAGACCAACATGGAAACATGGGTGCTTATCGTGATCATCCTGGGTGCCGCTGCGCTGCTGTTCCTTATCCTTGCGATCATCGGTATCGCAACCCTGATCGGAGCGCTGTACCTCATCGGCTGGATCTTCTTCGGTCTGTGTATCACTGCGCTGCTGATCGTGCTGCTGCTCGGTCTGCTGGGAGTGATCTAATCAAATACTGTCATATTTCAAAAAGCCCTGCTATTTTTGCAGGGCTTTTTTTATTTTACCACCTATGTATAAGCTTCTCAAACGTATTCTGTTTTCCATGTCTCCTGAGAGAGCGCACTATGTTGCCTTCGATCTGCTGAGGATGGGATGTAATTTCCCGGGATTCCCTTCATTGCTGCAGGCCCTGTTCGACACCTCTACGATGAAAGACGGAACGGATCTCTGGGGGCTGCATTTTCGCAACAGGGTAGGGCTGGCCGCCGGGCTCGACAAGGACGCCCGTTGGGTGGACGAGATCGCCAATCTCGGTTTCGGACATATCGAAATAGGAACGCTTACTCCTGTGGCGCAGCCGGGCAACCCGAAACCGCGCCTGTTTCGCCTGAAGGAAGACCAGGCGCTCATCAACAGGATGGGATTCAATAACATGGGCGTAATAGCCGCCGCGGAAAGGCTGAAGCACCGGCGCCGGAAAGATGTGATCGTAGGCGGTAATATCGGCAAGAACAAGGTAACGCCCAACGAGCTGGCCGTTCGCGATTATTCAGCCTGCTTCCGGGCATTGAACGATGTCGTGGATTACTTTGTGGTGAATGTGAGCTCTCCCAACACGCCGGGGCTGCGCGAGCTGCAGGAGAAAGGCCCCCTGCTCGAAATACTGAATGCGCTGCAGGAGCTGAATCACGACCAGGCGAAGCCCAGGCCGCTGCTGCTGAAAATAGCTCCCGACCTTACTGACAGCCAGCTGGACGATATTGTCGAAATAGCTTTGCAGGCAAGGCTTACGGGCATCATTGCGACCAATACCACCATTTCGCGAGAAGGATTGAGCCTGCCGGCGGCGGAGCTGGAAAAGATAGGCGCAGGGGGATTGAGCGGAGCGCCGCTTACCCGCCGTTCGAACGAAGTGCTTTCGTACCTGCGCAGCCGGTCTGCCGGAAAGCTTTCGCTGGTGGGCGTGGGAGGCATTATGCGCCCCGAAGACGCAGCAGAAAGGATAAGCGCGGGAGCCGATCTCGTACAGGTATATAGCGGGCTGATATACAGCGGACCTGCATTTCCCGGAGAGATTGTAAAAGCCCTTCGCAAAGGATAAAAAAATTAATTACTTTCGGCGTTTTAAAGGAGATACCGTTGGCTGATCACATTTATATTACCGAGTGCCCGAGGGATGCCATGCAAGGCCTGTCCGGGTTCATTCCGACCGCGGATAAGATCCGGTACATCAATTCCCTGCTGCGCGCAGGATTCGATTGCATCGACTTCGGAAGCTTTGTCAATCCCAAAGTGATCCCGCAGCTTGCGGACACCGACGAGGTAGTGCAGAACCTGGATCTGCAGGGCATAGATACCCGTCTGCTGGCCATTATCGGGAACCTGAAAGGCGCAGAGCGTGCCGAAGCATATCCGCAGATCGGCGTGCTGGGCTTCCCGTTCTCTATCTCGCCCACCTTCCTGCGGCGGAACATCAACTCCGATATGGCGGAGACAGTAACGCGGATAGGGGAGATAAAAGAAGTGTGCGACAGGAGCGGAAAAGACCTGGTCATTTATATTTCCATGGCTTTCGGTAATCCTTACAACGATCCGTGGAATACCGAAGTAGTAGGAGAGTGGGTGGAAAAGCTGGCCTGGATCGGCATCCGCAAGATCGCGCTGGCCGACACCATCGGGGTAGCCAATCCCGAAACCATTGATTACCTGTTCTCGTTCGTGATACCTACTTTCCCCGAAGTGGAGTTCGGAGCGCATCTGCATACCACTCCTTTCAACTGGAGAGCAAATATAGAAGCCGCGTATAACGCCGGCTGCCGTAAATTCGATTCTGCCATTAAAGGGCTGGGCGGCTGCCCGATGGCCACAGACGAGCTTACCGGCAACCTGGCCACCGAGAACCTGATCGCATTTCTCCGCGAAAAAAATACTTCCATTACCGTGAATGACGACCGCTTCGCCGCCTCCATGGCTATGGCGGGAGAGATCTTCCCCGTGCACTGACCGCAATTTTTTCATTTGCAGCGCGTTTTCCTGCAAACCCGACTTTAATGACCAGAAGTGGCCTTGCTCCAGGTTTTTTGTTCCGTCTTTTTCTTTTTATCCTCGTCGTTACAGGCATTTCTTCCTGCCATGTTACCAAACGCCGTTACCGGCGCGGCTTCTACATTGAGACCCGCGGTGAGCTGAAGAAAAGCGACCGTCAGGCCGATACGCTGGCGAACAGCGGTGCCGGAACAAAAGACACGCTCATAGCCCCTCCGGACGATACTGCGGCCTGCAGCACCATCATCTGGTCCGACGGCACGAGGTCTTACGCCGGAACGGTGGAAATTTCCGGGACGAAGATCCGCTATACCCGCTGCGGCAAAAGGGAAAAACGCCTGCGGTCGCGGGATCTCGGCAAAGTGAACGAGGTACGGATGCCGGACACACAGGCTACGTTCATCCGCCGGCGACGAAAAGCGTGAAAAAAGAAAAGACAAAGCGGGAAAAGACCAGGAAACGGCGGCCTTTGGACATAAACAACCTCCTGGCATTCATTCTTTCGCTTCTGGCCCTTATCTTTACGGTCTTATCCGTTACCCTTCTGTGGTACCTGGCCATACCGGCCGTCATTCTCGGAGCAGTGGCAGTGATCATGGGCGGAAGCGGTCTGAACAGGCCTATGCGGGGATTTGCCGTGGCAGCTGTTATTATTGGGGCTTTGAGCTTCCTGATAGCCGGAGTGAAAATTTTGTCAATATTCCTTTGATATTGTCAATTATTCATTAATTTTGCCCCTCCATAAAATAGAAGCATATGGCAAGAGTGTGTCAAATAACAGGTAAGAAGACAATGACGGGTAACAAGGTGTCTCACTCCAATCGTAAGACAAAACGCCTGTTCCGGCCCAATTTGTTCAAGAAACGTTTTTACATCCCCGAAGAGGATCGTTGGGTGATGCTGAAGGTATCTGCCAATGGTATCCGTACTATCAGCAAGATCGGGATCACTGCCGCGCTGAAAAAAGCTGCTGCAAACGGTTATATCGACTAATTAACAATTACTAAGATATCTGAAACGCTCCGGTTTATATCGGGGCGTTTTTTATTTTTATAGCCGTAACCGAAACCGAACCCGCCATAAACTGACAGCATGAAATACCCGTCCTTTCCCTTTGCGGCACAGCTCCGTTCAGCCGGAATATTGCTTCTCTTTCTTTTTACAACATACGCTTCCGCACAAAAATACACCCACGTCGACACATTGCGGGGAGCCCTCCGCCCCGAACGGATGTACGATGTAAAGTTCTATGACCTGGATGTGGAGGTGGATATCGATAACCATTATATCCGCGGCACCAATACGATCTGGTATGTGCCGGCAGATAATACTTCCAGGATACAGGTGGACCTCTTCGCCAACCTGAAGGTAGCAGCCGTGACAGACGCAGCCGGAAAGCCGCTCTCGTATACCCGCGACGGAAATGCTTTATTTATCACGCCACCCGCCATGGACAGGAAAATGATGCGGATCGTCATCGCATACGAGGGGCAGCCTGTAGAGGCCAACAACCCGCCGTGGGACGGGGGATTTGTGTGGAAAAAGGATCAGCGCGGCAATCCGTGGGTGGGCGTGTCGTGTGAAGGCATCGGCGCAAGCCTGTGGTGGCCGAATAAAGATCATCTTTCCGACGAGCCCGACAGCATGTCGATCCATGTCACCGTGCCATCCGACCTGGTGGCTGTATGCAACGGGAACCTTCGCAGCAAGGATGTATTGGGAACAAAAACACGCTATAACTGGTTTGTGAGCTATCCTGTGAATAATTACAACGTTACGCTCAACATCGGGAAATACGAGCATTTTAAGGAAAGCTACAGCGGCTCGGAAGGCGCTTACGATCTCGACTATTATGTACTGAACTATAACCTCGATAAAGCTAAGCTGCATTTCCGCCAGGTGAAGCCAATGCTTGATTGTTATGAAAAATACCTGGGACCATATCCGTTTCCCCGCGATGGATTTGCGCTCGTGGAAGCGCCTTACCTGGGAATGGAGCACCAGGGCGCTATTGCATACGGAAATGAATATCTTCCCGGTTATGCAGGTTTTGATTATTCCTTCCTGAACCTGGACTTCGACTATATAATCATTCATGAAACGGGCCACGAATACTGGGGCAACAGCGTAAGCATGCAGGATATTGCCGATATGTGGATACACGAGGGTTTCTGCACGTATTCGGAAGCGTTGTATGTAGAGTGCCTGCACGGGCCGGATACAGCTCTGAAATATTGCAATTCGTGGAAATACAGGGTCGTTAACGACAAGCCTGTGATCGGCGATTACAATGTGAACAATGAAGGCTCTTCGGATATGTACTACAAAGGCGCGCTGATGCTGCATACCCTGCGCTGGCTTGTGAACGACGATGCTCTCTGGTTTGCGCTGATCCGTGATATTCAGAAGGATTTCCGTTTTAAAAATACAAATACCGAAGAGCTGGTCGCTTATATGAATGCAAAGCTGGGAAAGGATTATACCTGGCTGTTCAACCAGTACCTGCGCAGGCAATCGCCGCCGGTGCTGGACTACAAGCTGAAGCAGAAAGGCAAAGACCTGGAAGTAACGCTGAAATGGGATGCAGTGGGCGATGATTTCCGGCTGCCGGTGCAAATTACCAAAGCGCCCGGGAAATTCGAGACCGTGTATCCTACGCGCGCGCCGCAGAAATTCCTGCTTCGCGATATGACGGTAAACGATTTTATGGTGGACGAAATGCACGCGTACTTTATCATCAAGTACGAGTGATACAAGCAGGATCACATTTTTCTGTACGGTCCCATAAGCCGCGGAGCGAAAACGAACTTTGTCCGGCGGTCGGCCATCCAGCCGATCAGCTTTACGATCCCGATCACATTCAGCGCGATGCCCAGTAAGATTCCCGCGATCCAGTCGGCCGGACCGGCAATGCTGCCGGCGATCACATTGTAAAAGAAGAAAACGGCGATCGGGAGGAAAAGCAGCAGGGCAGTGGCCATTCCCGGGTTATAGAAAGTCTTCCCTTTTATATTGAATAAAAAAACATGCGCAACGATATTTCCACATGAGACGAGAATGCAGGCGATGCCAAGCCAGATGCCGCGCTCCGCGAGCACCGCGGCAAGAAAATAACAGCCCCACCCGATGCCGGCATTGATCACCAGCGAGGTCTGCGAATTGAGCGGGTAGCGGTCGGGCATATCGCTTTTATACAGCACGGCATTTACCATACCGGGAAAATAACCGGGCCAGCGGTATTCTCCCACCTGGTGAATAAAAAGAGAAATGAGGCTAAGCCAGAGGATAAGCTGCAGCTGGCTGAGATCCCCTCCTTTCAATAAAAGAAAAATGCCCGTTATTCCTGCCAGCCCGATTCCGGTATCAAACCAATGCCTTCGTAAAAAGTTCATACGGAAATATAAAAAGAAACCCCGTTCGTGTCACCGTTTCTTCCTTTTCGGTGGACCTTTGCGTGCTCCGCCGCGACCGCCCGGGCTTCCATGAGGCCTGAAATTATTTTTCCGGGGATCTCTGCCGCGCTCGTTCTTTCCCTGCGGCGCCGGTGTTTCCTTACGTTTTGCCTGTTTCGGCTTTTGCGTGCCTGAAGTTCCGCCGGTCTTGGAAGAATCTTTCAGCATCGAGTTCAGCTCTTCCAGTTCTGCCGGGGTAAGATCGCGCCATTCGCCCGAGCGCAGGTTTCCCAGCTTCAGGTTCATGATGCGTATCCGCTCCAGCCGCGTCACCTCGTAGCCGAAGTGCTCGCACATTCTTCTTATCTGGCGGTTGAGTCCCTGGCGCAGCACAATGCGGAAGACATTGGCCGCTTCGCGCGTCACTTTGCATTTACGCGTATTCACTCCCATGATGGGAACGCCTTCGCTCATCTTGCGGCAGAATTCGTCCGTGACGAGCTGGTTCACGGTAACGAGATATTCCTTTTCGTGGTTGTTGCCCGCACGGAGGATCTTATTTACAATATCGCCGTCGTTGGTAAGAAGGATCAGTCCCTGCGAATCCTTATCGAGCCGCCCGACGGGAAAGATACGCTCGGGATGCGCGACATAGTCCACGATATTATCCCTGTCGGAGCGGTCGGTGGTAGACACTACGCCCACCGGCTTATTGAACATGATATAAATATGGTCCAGTTCGCGTTTGATCTCCTGCCCGCCGGCAACCACGCGCTGTCCGGGCAGTACACGGTCGCCGACCTTTGCCTTTTTGCCGTTGATGAAAACCTGTCCGTTCTCGATCATCCGGTCGGCTTCGCGCCGGGAGCAGACGCCCGAATCGCTTATGAATTTGTTGAGGCGTAATCCTTCCACTTTAGTTCGCAGCCGCCGTTATTTTCCCATGAAAGACGAGTACATCCACACCAGTTTTTCCTGCTCGCGCATATAATCGCTCATCAGGGCGTTGGTACCTTCGTCGTTTACTTCGGCGGAAAGCGTGAGCAACTCGCGCTGGATGATGAAGATCGACTTGAAGGAGCGGAGGATATCTTCCACCGCTTTGTAGCCGTCCGACACATCCTGGCTTTCCTTGATGCCCGACAATTTCTGGTACGCCGTAAAATTATGGTCCGGTGTGAACCCGAGCGTAAGGATCCGCTCCGCGATCTCGTCGATCTTGGTCTGCAGGGAAGTATAAAGCTCTTCGAACTTCACATGCAGCTCGAAAAATTTATCTCCCTTGATGTTCCAGTGGTATCCGCGGGTGTTCTGGTAAAAGATGGAATAATTGGCCAGGAGCTCGTTGAGCTTTTGCGCCAGCTTCTCCGCCTGCTGGTTGTCCAGTCCGATGGCATTCGTATTATTCATAGTATATGTTTTGTATGTTAAAGTTGTTTTGTCTGTACAAGTATAACAATGATTTTGATCATAAAGCACTTGTTATCTTGGTAATAGTCTTAATTATTGTTTACGGTTTAAGCAATTTTAAGGGAGCGCCAAAAGAGGCTTCGCGATAAATAAATAATGTCTGTCCCAGCCTTATTGCTAAGCTCCGAAACGCAAGTTCTCATTATATTTGCAGCCTAATCCTCAACTATGTTCAGATACTTCCTTGTTGCGGCGATCCTGTTCATTCCGCGTATTCATGCGCAAACTGTTTACGAAAAGATCGATCCCGCAAATGTTACCATTGTCCGCGACCAGTGGGGCGTTCCTCATGTATATGGCGGAACGGATGCAGAAACGGCTTACGGTTTGGCCTGGGCCCATTCGGAAGATGATTTCCACACCATCCAGGAGCATATCCTTGCATCTCACGGCCGGCTGGCCGAAGTAAAAGGCAAGGAAGGAGCCATAATGGATTTTATCGGGCAGCTGATCTTTGCGCGCGAAACCGTAGGAAAGTTATTTGAGACCGACCTGTCGGAAGATTTTAAAAAAGTGCTCAACGGTTACGTTCAGGGCCTGAACGCGTACGCCGAAAAGCATCCGGATGAGCTGTTTCTGAAAGGGATTTTCCCGGTAACCGAAAAGACGATGCTGGAAGGGAACATGCTCGCAATGACCATTGTTTCTACTGTGGGATACGACCTGCGCAGGATATTCGACGGCAATATCATCAACCAGGAAACCGCTCCTACGCCCGGACCTATCGCTTCAGGGTCGAATTCGTTCGCTTTCAACAGCCACATTACCGATAGCGGAAAAACATTTCTTTCCGTGAACTCGCATCAGCCGCTCGAAGGCGCTTTTGCCTGGTACGAATGCCATGTAAACAGTAACGAAGGATGGAATATGCTCGGCGGAACTTTTCCCGGCGGCCTATGCCCATTCGTAGGCACCAACGAATATCTCGGCTGGGCGCATACCACCAATTACCCGGATATGTGCGATGTGTATCATCTCACCATGCATCCGAAAAAGAAGAACCTCTACAAATTCGATGGCCAATGGCTGAAGCTCGAGCCTTATACCGCAAAGCTGAAAGTGAAGCTGGGAGGCATTAAGCTGCCGGTATCGAAGAAATTTTACCGCAGCGTTTACGGCCCCACGCTGAAGAACAAGCACGGATATTATTCGCTCCGTTTTCCTTCCAACCTGAGCATCCGCTACGTGGAGCAATGGTACCGGATGAACAAGACGAAGAACTTTCATGAGTTCATGACAGCGATGAAGATGCAGGGGCATGTACTGTTCAACACGATATACGCCGACCGGCAGGACACGATATTTATGATCTGCAACGGGCATCTCCCGTACCGGAACCCGGCCTACGACTGGAAAAAAGTGCTTCCGGGCGATACTTCGGCGACATTCTGGCCTGCGAAATTTTATCCGCTCGACAGCCTTCCGCACTATGTGAACCCGCGTTCCGGTTATCTTTTCAATACGAACAACACGCCGTTCAACGCTACGGCTCCCGAAGAGAACCTGGATCCCGCCAGCTTCAATCCTACTATGGGAATGCCGGATAAGGACGTGAACCGCAGCATCCGCTTCCAGTACCTGATGAGCCAGGAAGACCGTGTTTCGTACGAAGATTTCAAACGGATCAAATCCGATATCGCTTTTCAGCTGCCGTTGTACACCCGCACGCTCGAGAACCTTTCGGTGCTGCAGCAGCTCGATCCGGCGAAATATCCCGATATCGCCGATGCCATCGATGTGCTGAAACGCTGGAACGGAAGCGCTACAGCCGATAATCAGCAGGCGGCTATATTTTCAATGACGCTGCAATACCTGATCGAATACCTGGGAAAGAACGGCATCATGGATTACAACAATACCATTGGCGAGGAAGTATATGTGGATGCCGTGCGCAAAGCGAAAAAGCACCTGATGAAATATTTCGGGAAGCTCGAATTTCCGCTGGGCGAGCTGCAGAAGCACGTACGCGGCGATAAGGAGCTGCCGATGTGGGGACTGCCGGAAACGATCTGCCAGATGTACACCAAGCCGTGGAAGAACGGTAAGCTCCGGTCATACCTGGGAGACTCGTACATTATGCTGATGCAGTATTCCGAAGACGGAGTGAAGATCGAGACGGTGAATGCTTACGGCGCTTCCAACAAGCCCGGCAGCAAGCATTACACCGACCAGATGGAGCTTTTCATCGGGCAGAAATATAAAAAGATGACGCTCGATAAGGAGCAGATATTTAAGGATGCGGAGCAGATCTATCATCCTGAGTAGACTTTCAGACATCCAGACACTAGACTATTAGAGATTAGAGATTAAAGATTTTGAGTTACCTCTGATAGTCTAGTAGTCTAAAGTCTAGCAGTCTGAAAGTCTAACAGTCTATATACGGCGGGCCGGGCAAAAGAAATTTTTGGAGCGGAAAGTTATTCCCTTTCTCATCAATGTCCCGTCCCGGTTGATCCGGTTTTTTTGTATATTTAAGCTAAACCACTCCCTATGCGGCATACCATCGTTCTCGACTCACCCCGCCTTATCTTCGAAGTTCCGATGCCCGAAGATTCCGATTTTCTTTTTCTGCTCAATAGTAATCCCGACGTGGTACGGTATACCGGCGAGCAGCCCTGGACCATGCAGAACGTGGTCGATTTTCTTACGGATAATCCCGGCTACGAGCAATACGGATGGGGCCGCTATATTCTGCTTCTGAAAGGCAGTAATATTCCAGCGGGTTTCGCCGGGTTCCGCAGGTACGACGGCAGTGACAGAGTTTTCCTTTCCTGCCGTTTCCTGCCCGATTACTGGAACAAAGGATATGCTACCGAGGCCTGCAAAGCGTTGCTCGGTTATGGTTTTTCGGAGTTCTCGTTTCCCGCCATTCACGCGCATATTCATCCCTGCAACAAAGCGTCGATCCGCCTGGCTGAAAAGATCGGGATGAAGCAGTCGGGGGCGGAGGAGTGGAACGGGTCGCCGTGGCTGGTGATGCGCAAGGGGAGATACTAGATGCTGGATACTGGAAGCTGGATGTCCGCCTTCGCTTTGGCTACGGGTAATCCCGCCTTCGCTTTGGCTACGGCGGATAAATGTCAACAATTGATAAAAACCCGTCCGGCAGTTGCTCAAAGCCGTATATTGAATCTATGATGAAATGCCGGCCTTTATATTTCCTGCTTATTTCTGCCACGCTTCTCGCGCAGGGCTGCACAAAGGAGGAGACATACAGCGGATATTCCCGCGGTGATATCCTTTCCTACGAACAAGCGGGGACGATCACGGCTTCCACCATCATACAGCAATGCGAAGAGTTCGACGCTTCGTCCGTGGCGCAGCACAATGTTACATATTACAGCATCGATTATATTACCGAATATATGGGCGAGCTGGTAAAGACCAGGGGCCTCGTCATGATCCCCGGCGGGATGGATTCCCTGGCGCTGGCCGTGTATACCCACGGCACGCTCTTCCCGCTCAATATTGCCCCGATAAACAACAACCTGCCTTCCAATTACCGTGGAGACGGCAGCCAGTTCATCGAAGTGCGCAATATCGCCCTGCCATTGGCCTCCAGCGGGTTCGCGGTGTTCCTGCCCGATTACATCGGTTTTACCAATTCCAGCGATAAGGAGCACCCTTACGTATATTACCCCGAGCTGTTCAACTCGATACTCGACGGCATACGCGCAGCCAACCACTTTATCGAAGATCAGCAGTACACAGGCGACAACCGCGTATTCCTGGCGGGATGGTCGCAGGGTGCAGGCGCAGCCATATCGGCGCACAAGCTGATCGAGCAGCATCACTCATCGGAGTTTACGGTAGTGGCAAGCTCGGGCCTGGCCGGTCCTTACAACTTCACCCAGTTCATGGGTTTTGTATTCGAACATAAGGACAGCTCATTCCAATATCTTAATATCTACTCGTGGGGACTATACGCGCTGAATAAATTTTCGCAGCTGAAGCGGCCCACCGACCAGCTCTTCAGCTACCCGGTGTACGACCAGATGTCGTCTATTCTCGTGCCATCCAAAACCCCGCAGAACATAATGAACCAATATTTCCTGCAGCGCATCGTATCGGGTGAGGATACCGAAATGGTGAACGTGATAGCGGAGAATTCGTTCCATGAAGGCTGGCAGCCGCAGGGAAAAATTTTCCTGCATCATGGCGACAACGATCAGATCGTTCCGTACTTCAATTCCTTAGATGCGGAGGCCGGGCTGACGGCGGCGGGCGGAGACGTCACCTTATACACGTACCCCGGGGGTGAGCATGATACCGACGTGGGCAATTACGCTTTACAAACGATCCTTGATTTTACCCTGCTGAAATGAAAATATTTCTCGCGGCCTCGGTATTTTTAGTTTGCAACCTGCTGCATGCGCAACAGAGCTTCCGTCCCAATATCTATTTCAACCATCTGAATTATTACAATCCCGCGTCGGGCTGGAATAGCGAAATGCGGGGCGAAGCTTCCGTGTATCTGCAGCATAAATGGATCGACAACGATCTTTTCGTCAAGCCGACCAATGTGTTCGCCAACTACATCGGCAGCGCAGGCAAAAGCCGCCAACACCATTACAGCGCATCGTACACATTCGATATGTACTCGTACTATGTCCGCAACATCGTAAGCGGGGGTTATGCCTACTCGCTGGATTTTAAGGACAAAGGATACCTTACTTTCGGCGCGCGTGTATCGCTGGCGATCGACTACATCGACGGCGACCGTATCGCGCAGCCAATGGGAGAGGACCTTACCGGGGTTCGCCTGCTTCCGGATTTCGACCTGGGAGTGGATTATCGCTTCAAAGGTCTGAACCTCGGCATCGGCGCAAGGAACATCGTGGGTACACAGTCGCAGGCTGATGGATATACGCTGTACAGGAACCAGCGCCTGTACAATTTTTATGCTTCATATCAATTCCTTATCCGGCAAAAAGTAGGCATCGCGCCTATTCTGATGCTGCACGTACATTACGGGTTTGGCGCGGACATGGGTGTGAACATCAATGTTCTGAAAATAGTGGATGTCTCCTATATTTTTCGTACCAACCAGCTGAGGCATGTCGGCACCGCGGGCGTAAAGTTCGCCAAACGCTTTTATATAGGCGTGGCTGTAGAAGGTTCTATGCTTACTACCGATATCAATACCGATCTGAACCTGCGCTACCGGTTCTGACGGCTTGCATGTATTGCGTGAAACGAAAGCCAATCCATTACCGCAGCGCAGGATTTCAGGAAACGTTCCGGCCTGCCTTTATGATCAGCTTCCAGGTAATATCGCGGGGAAGAAGAGGGTCGCCCCATTGCTCCGCTATTTTTCCCGCAACGGGCGCTACAGGATCTGTGCCGAACTTGTCGATATACCGCTGCACGGCCGACCAGCTGCTCAGGTGTCCCGCCAGCTCGCCGGGCAGGAACGGTTTTACGATGCGCAGCTCCGGCGCGGGAATCTCTTCGAACGGGAAAGGAATGGTCCTGTATTCTGCTTCTATCATCCTGTTCTCCGGTTGCCACAGGTCGCCCAGCACATCGTCGTGCAGGTGGCGTATCAGGTCGTTCACCGGGCCTTCGCATTGGGGAATGCCGTAGGCCCAGGCCGCCAGGACGCCGCCGTGGCGCAGCACGCGTTTCACTTCGTGGTAGAAAGCGTCGAAGTCGAACCAGTGCAATGCCTGCGCTACGGTTACCAGGTCTGCCGAATGATCTCCGAGGCTGCATTGCTCTGCTTTTTCTACCCTGTAGGTTACCCGCTCATGCGGAATTGCGTTCGCTATCTGCGGCTCGCTCGGGTCCGAAGCAAATACGGATGTAAAATACTCCGCAAGGCTTACCGCGGCCTGCCCGTTCCCTGTTCCGCAATCCCAGGCCAGCTCCGCTTTTTCGGTAAGGCTTCGCAGCCAGGCGAACAGCTCCGGCGGATACCCCGGGCGATACCGCGCATACAGCGTGGAATGCCCTGAAAAATTATCCTTGAATGATGACATTTGTTTTTATGCTAAGATACGGTGTAATGCCTGAATTTTTTAGGGCGGCATACGGGTCCTCCACTGTATCTTTGCCGCCGGGGATGTTGCGGGTTTTTGTGCCGCGCCGTTGTTTAAAGATGGTGCGTTATAAAGTCCGCCTTCGCTGAAGCTCCGGCGGACAAAGGATGCCGTTGCGGCCCCTGCCGCTTACGGGTAATTTGGGAATTCGGCGTTGGATTTCGTATCCGGGTGTTTGCGGATAACCGGTCGCAGTTCCCGGAGGGAACGAAAGCCTGGTGAAAGGGATAGCTTGGATTAAAAAAAGCTCCGCAGGAGCGGCACTTTCCTAATAACCCCCGGTGAATCCAGGCAGAAAGTGTCGCTCCTCCGGAGCTTGGCGGAATGATCCTGAATTGTTCTACCAGAATGCCGCTCCTCCGGAGCTATCAAAATGTCGCTCCTACGGAGCTGGATGGAGGATGGTAACCACAAATGTTATTACTTACGCTCTCAGGACTCAGGACTGAATACTGAGGACTATTTAAAACAGTTTCAGCTCGCTATCCTCGCCCTCGAAATCCACTTCCTTGCGCACGAAATGCTCTCCGCCGCCATTGGTTATTTCGAATTCGGCGGCTTCGTCCGGTTCGGGAAGCGGTGCGGCCCATTCTAATTTTTTGATGTCCTTGAAGCTTAGCCGCGAGCCTTTTGCCTTTTCACTTTTTACGGGATACGATTCTGCAATGTTCACGTCCTGCACCAGCTTTTCCTTGCCTTTGTACACGCTGTATGTCACGCGCAGCATAGGATAGCGGTCAGTGCTCACCAGCAGCAGCTTGCTTTGCGGATGCTCGGTAATGAAGTTGAACAGCTTTTCGTATGTCTCCGGGTGGAAACGTTTTACCAGGTGCTCTTTTTTCTCTCCGTCGTAATATACTGCTGTGATGGCGCGGTTGGTGTTGAACTTTTCCACCTTCAGCGTATCGTCGTCGAAATAGAGATTGAGGCCCGGCCGCGTGATGCGGTAATTGCCCGATCCGAGAAGGGTCAGCACTTTATCGTCGTCGCGGAAAGCGCCAAGCAGTATGCCGCGCTCTTCTGTGTTGAGGCGTTTTACATCCTCGTCGAACCAGAACTGCTGCGCCGCAAGCGTAGAATTGCCGCGGGCTTTGCTCACGATCTTGCGGATGGGGAACTTGCTCAGCAGGTTTCCCTGCGAGTTCCGGCCTTTGATGGCCAGCTCGCCCATGTCGATATCGAACACCTGCTTCTTCAGCTTCGGGCGCGGCTTCAGGTACACGCTCATCACTTCGGATTCGCCGTTGGGGTTTACGCTGAAGTAAACTACCTTGGAACCTTTGGTGCCTTTGGTAAGGTCGTATTCCTTATCGCGGGTGACGCCGGTAACGAAGAACCGTTTCATGAAAGTTGCGCCGTGCGGACCGTCGCGGTAGATCATGTGATAGATCGTACGCTGATCGTCTTTGCTGAAAACAGCCACATACAGCAATCCTTTGCCGATGTACAGCTTGTCCTGGATCTTGGTCACCATCATGGTGCCGTCGTCGCGGAACACGATAATGTCGTCGATATCCGAGCACTCGGAAATATATGTGGCGCCTTTCAGCGCATAGCCGGCAAAGCCGTTCTCGTAATCCACGTACAGCTTTTCGTTGCGCGCTACTACCTGAGTAGCCTGTATCTGCTCGAAAGAACGGATCTCCGTTTTACGCTCGCGGCCTTTGCCGTACTTTTTCTTCAGCTCTTTAAAGTACTCGATGGCAAATGGCACGAGATGGTCGAGGTTGTGCTGCACCTGCTTCAACTCGGTATCCAGCTTCAGCAGCAGCTCGTCGGCCTTGAACGAATCGAATTTGGAAATACGCTTGATCCGGATCTCGGTGAGCTTTTCGATATCCTGCACCGTGATCTCGCGGTAGAATTGTTTTTTATAGGGCTTTAAGCCTTTGTCAATGGTGCTGATGATCTCGTCCCACGTCTCCGCGTTCTCGATGTTGCGGTAGATGCGCTTTTCGATGAAGATCTTTTCGAGCGAAGTGAAGAGGATGGACTCCATCAGCTCGCCTTTGCGGATCTCCTGCTCTTTTTTCAGCAGCGCGAGGGTGTTCTGCGTGGAAATTTTCAGGATCTCGTCCACGCCCATGAACACGGGTTTCTTATTTACGATCACGCATGCGTTGGGAGAGATGCTCACTTCGCAATCGGTGAAGGCGTACAGCGCGTCGATGGTCTGGTCAGGGGAGGTGCCGGGCGGGAGGTGGATCAGGATCTCCACGTTTTCTGCAGTGTTGTCCTCTACCTTTTTTACTTTGATCTTGCCCTTGTCGGTGGCGTTTACGATAGAATCGATAAGCGAGCCGGTAGTGGTGCCGAAGGGAACTTCGGTAACCACGAGCGTCTTATGATCCTGTATCGATATTTTTGCGCGCACGCGCACCTTACCTCCGCGGATACCGCTGTTGTACCGCGAAAAGTCGGCCATTCCGCCTGTGGGAAAATCGGGGAGCAACTGTGTGGACTTGCCTTTCAGCACGTCGATGCTGGCGTCGATGATCTCGTTGAAGTTGTGCGGCATCATTTTGCAGGCGAGGCCTACGGCGATGCCTTCCACGCCCTGCGCGAGCAGCAGCGGGAACTTTATCGGCAGCGTGATGGGTTCACGGTTACGGCCGTCGTACGAAAGCTGCCACCTGGTGGTCTTTTCGTTGAAGACCACATCCAGCGCGAACTTGGTGAGCCGCGCTTCGATGTAACGCGATGCGGCGGCGCTGTCGCCGGTGAGGATGTTACCCCAGTTTCCCTGCATGTCGATGAGCAGATCCTTTTGCCCGAGCTGCACCATTGCTTCGTTGATGGAAGCGTCGCCATGCGGGTGGTATTTCATGGTGTTGCCGATGACGTTGGCCACCTTGTTGTACCGTCCGTCCTCGAGCTCGTACATGGAGTGGAGGATGCGGCGCTGCACCGGCTTTAACCCGTCTTCGATGGCGGGCACGGCGCGCTCCAGGATAACATAGGAGGCGTAGTCCAGGAAATAATTCTCATACATCCCCGAGAGGGTGACCAGTTGCTCACCTTCCTGCAGGGATTCGTTGAAAGGATGCTCCGCCCGTTGTTCGTGCAGCGGTTCCTCGTTTGTTTCGTTCTTTTTCTTCTTTGCCATTCTCTCAGCCAATCCTGCAAAAATACATATCCCGCGGTAAGGACGGGTTCAAGTTGTTAACAAATGCCGGGGGTTATTAACTGCGGAAGGGGATGGTTCTTGTGTCTGCCTTTTTGTATAAAAATTTAATAATTAGTGGCTTGTGTCTGATATGTTAAGCCCGGATTGCAAATCCGGGTCGATTAACCCGTAGCGGATGCTACGGGTATTTTGCTTCGCGTAGCATGCGCTACGCGTGAATTTGTCTGCGACTTATAGTCGCATTCCTGCATCCGATCCATACTTTTTTATCCATATCCAACATAATTGCTTGATTAGCATTGTAATATGAGTTAATTTGGTTTATCTTAACGACCCGCTTACAATGCTACTAAGTATAGTATGGATCATTTTTATACCATTAAAGATCAGCTTGGCATTTATTTTCTAACCTTCCAGGTAGTTAATTGGGTAGACGTTTTTACGAGATTTAGGTATAGGGATATTCTGGTCAATAGCTTTAAGTACTGTATAGCAAATAAAGGACTAAACGTGTACGCATGGGTAATTATGAGCAATCATGTACACTGTATTCTATCAGGTGACAATAATTTATCAGGAATTATACGCGATCTGAAGCGGCATACCAGCAAAGCCATCGTAAGCTCAATCGCTAACGAACAGGAAAGTCGCAGAGAATGGATGTTATTCCAGTTCAATATCCGCGGCAAGATAAACCGCCGTAATAATAACTATCAGTTCTGGACGCAGGAAAACCACGCTGTACAGATACTGAGCGCCAGCATGCTTGAAAAAATATCGTGTTATATTCACGACAATCCGGTACGCGCCGGCTGGGTAGACGAACCGCATCATTATAAGTACAGCAGCGCCATAGATTATGTGGGCGGTAAAGGTCTTTTGCGTATTACCGAGATGTGATAGGATAGCGACATTCGCGTAGCATCTGCTATGTGTGAATTGTCTGTGAATGGCAGTTGCGTGATTCGAGGGCGGATTACAAATCCGGGCCGATGCGACCGTAGCGGATGCTACGGTCAGTGCAACATCGCTAATTATAGTAGCATTGTGCTTCGCGTAGCATGCGCTACGCGTCAATTGTCTGCGACTTTCAGTCGCGTATTTATTAGCCTGATCAAAAACGAAAGGCAAAATATCTGCAGATACGCGGTAGGGATCGCAGCGGCATCCGCCGTCCGCCGGGGACCTTGCAAACTGTAATGATAACGGGAAATACAGGCGAGCACAGGGCGCGGCGGCGATACAGCGGAGAGCCCGCATACCGCCCCAATTAAACAGGCCGTAATTCTACTTCGTCACCTGCGCCAGCTGTATATAATTCCCGCAGGTGTCGTCGAAGATGGCTTCCATGCCCCATTCGGTGGGAGCGGGCGTTTTCCTGAACACCACTCCCAGGCCCGTAAGGCGCTCGTATTCTTTGCCGATATCGTCCACGCCGAATGTGATCACCGGCAGCCCGGTAGTGTATAATCCTTCCTGGTAAGCTTTGGCCACCGGATGCTCGTTGGGCTCGAGCAGAAGCCCCGTGCCTGACGGATCGTCGGACGAGACCACAATGGCCAGGTTGGCCTCCGGGATGTGCATGCGCGAAGCAAAGCCAAGCACTTCGGTGTAAAAACGAAAAGCTTTCTGCGTGTCGTTTACGTAAACGCTCGTCATGGCAATTTTCATGGTACGGTATATTAGTGGTTATGTCGAATATTACTCTTCTACGCTGGCTTCCTCTTTTAGTTGCTTGAGGTATAGCTCGTAGTAAGCGCCCTGCTTTTTCATCAGCGATGCGTGATCGCCTTCTTCTATGATCTCGCCTTCGTCCAGCACCAGCACGTGATCGGCCGTTTTTACCGTGGAAATGCGGTGTGAGATGAGAATGGAAGTGCGGCCTTTCATGATCCGCAGGAGGCTTCGCAGGATCTTTTCTTCGGTTTCGGTATCGACCGCCGAGAGACAATCGTCGAACACCAGTATCCTCGGCTGCTTGATGATAGCGCGCGCAATCGAAATGCGCTGCTTCTGGCCCCCGGACAAGGTAATTCCCCGCTCGCCGACCTTTGTCTCAAATCCGTCCGGGAAGCTCATGATGTTATGATAAACATCCGCGTCGCGCGCTGCCTGGATCACGAGCTCGTCTTCCTGCTGCTTGTCGTACGATATGTCGTGCAGGCCGAAAGCGATATTGTTCTTGATGGTATCGGAAAAGAGAAATACCTCCTGCGGCACATAGCCGATCTCGCGGCGGAGCTGGTTGAGATTATGCTGGCGGATGTCGGTGCCGTCGATGAAGATGCCGCCGCGGTCCGTATCGTAGAACCGGCTCAGCAGCTGGGCCACGGTGGATTTTCCAGAGCCTGTGCGCCCCAGTATCGCGAGGGTCTTGCCGGATTGCACGCGGAAGCTCACATCTTTCAAAGCATGTACACCGGTGTCGGGATAAGTGAAGGAAACATTGCGGAACTCAACATCTCCTTTCAGCGGAACTTCCGCTTCCGTGGGGTTTTGAATGCCGGGTTTCGTGTCCAGGAATTCGGTGATCCTTTTTTGCGAAGCGGCTGCCCGCTGTATCATGGATGTTACCCATCCGACCATAGCCACGGGCCAGGTAAGCATGTTCACGTACATGATGAACTCGGCTATAACGCCGGATGTGATGCGCCCGTGCGATACCTGGATGCCGCCCACGTAAATGGTAAGCAGGGTGCTCAGCCCCACCAGCATCATGATAAGCGGAAAGAATATCGCGTTGAAGCGGACGAGATCGAGGTTTTTCGCCTGGTAGGACTTGGCGTCCTCCTCGAATTCGAAGCCGTAGTATTTTAGACGGTTGTATGCTTTAATGATCCTGATGCCCGAAAACGCTTCCTGTACAAATGCGCTGAGCTTCGACAGCTGTTCCTGCACGCGCTCGCTTTTCCGGAGGATGGTGCTGTTGACCATATACACCGCCACAGACAGGATGGGCAGCGGCAGAAGCACGAAGAGCGTAAGCTTTACATCGACGATAAGCATCTGGTAAATGACCAGGATAAAAAGCACGACAAGGTTGATGATATACATGATGGCCGGGCCGATGTACATCCGCACGCGGCTCACATCTTCGCTGATGCGGTTCATGAGGTCGCCGGTGGTGTTCATCTTGTAAAAGGAAAGGTTCAGCTTCTGGTAATGGTCGAAGATCTCGTTCTTCATGTCGTATTCCACCAGCCGCGACATGACAATGAGCGTCTGCCGCATGAAGAACATGAAAAGCCCCTTTACCAGCGCCATTGCGATGATGACCGAGGCGAAGATGAGCAGCGAGCGCATCAGCGAAGCGTAAGCGCTGCCATATAAGGCAGAGCCGCCGAAGAGATCGGTGAACTTTACGCTATCGATGACCAGGTCGAGCGTCTGGCGGATGATAGCGGCCGGATAAATAGCAAAAAAATTGGAGATGACCACGAAAATGATCCCCAGAAAGAAATGATATTTATACTTCCAGAAATACTTATTAAGCCGGTATAGTGCCTTCAACGCCTTGAGGTTTAGAGTTCAGCTATGTTAACATTTCGTGCCCGTTTGCAATTCAAAAAAAGCCTTACATTTGCCGACGATCCGGAACGCTGCAAAGGTAGTTGAAAAAACGGCACCGGACAGTTGGGTGAATTCTTAAATTATTTGAATATATGGAGACAGCGGTGAAAACCGGACCAGTGATGTCCAATGTGTTGAAAGATATGGAGAACATGGGGCATGAGCAGGTTGTATTTTGTCATGACGAAGCTACCGGATTGAAAGCGATCATCGGTATTCACAATACAGTATTGGGCCCCGCGCTGGGAGGAACCCGCATGTGGCATTATTCGAACGACGCGGACGCGGTGGAAGACGTGCTGCGCCTTTCGCGCGGAATGAGCTTCAAGGCCGCGATAGCCGGTCTGAACCTCGGCGGCGGCAAGGCTGTGATCATCGGCGATTCCCGCACGCAGAAAAATGAAGCGCTGCTGCGCCGGTTCGGAAAGTTTGTAGACAGCCTCGGCGGTAAATACATCACCGCGGAAGATGTGGGCATGGGAACCCGCGACATGGAATACATCCACATGGAGACCGACCACGTGACCGGCCTTCCGGAATACCTGGGCGGCTCCGGCGATCCTTCGCCCGTTACCGGCTACGGCGTGTATATGGGAATGAAGGCTTCTGCAAAATATCTCTGGGGCAACGACAGCCTCAGCGGAAAGACCGTTGCCGTGCAGGGCGCAGGCCATGTGGGCCAGTACCTCATCAGCCACCTGGTGAAGGAAGGCGCTAATGTAATGGTAGCCGATATCTTCGAAGACCGCCTGAAAGACTGCACCTCGAAATATAAAGTGGAAGTGGTGGACGCGGAAAAGATCTATGACGTAAGCATGGATATATACGCTCCCTGCGCGCTTGGAGCTACGCTGAACGACGATACGCTCGACCGGCTGAAATGCTCGATCGTAGCGGGAGGCGCCAACAATCAGCTGAAAAACGAAAAGGACCACGGAAGAAAAGTGATGGAAAAAGGCATCGTATACGCGCCCGACTTCCTGATCAACTCCGGCGGCCTTATCAATGTATATGGAGAAATTGCCGGTTACGACAAAGAAGTGGCAATGACCAAAGCAGAGTACATCTACGGCGTTACCCTGGAAATTCTCCAGTACGCTGCAGATAATAAGATATCGAGCGGCGAGGCTGCCATTCAGTACGCCCAGCGCCGTATCAATTCTATCGCGAAAATCAACCAGACACTTTGATCGGGGTATCTGCCGAATAATAAGTTCTTTAAATAACCGGATATAGGGACATGCTCAACAGACGACATTTACGAATTAAAGTTTTACAGGCTATCTATTCTCATTTTCAAAGTGACGGAGATAACCTGAAGGTAGAGGAGGATAATATGATTACGTCGATAGAGAAGATCTACGACCTGTACCTGTACCAGCTCGCGATCATGGTGGAGATGCATCATGAGGCATATAAGGAAAGGGAAGAAATGAGAAGCAAGTACTTCCCTACGGAGGATGACCTGAAGCCCGAGACCAACTTCACGCTGAACAAGGTGCTGCAGATCATTTCGAACAGCGAATCCTTCAAGAGGATGCTGAACCAGAAAAAGGTGAGCTGGCAGAACAACCTCGAGCTGGTCCGCAAAATATTCCGCAAGCTCCGTACCACCACAGAATATAAGGAATACCTGAAAAAGCCGAAGACAACCTTCGACGAGGACAGGGAATTCATCATGATGATCTATAAGAAGTTCATCTTCGACGACGATATCGTGGAAAGCTATTACGAGGAGCTCAACATACACTGGACGGACGATATCTTCGTTGTAAACTCCGGCATCCTCAAAACGCTGAAAGGCATACAGCTCGGGCAGCACCTGGAGCTGATAGAGCTGTATAAGGACAAGCATGAGGACCGTGAGTTCGTGCTCGATCTCTTCCGTAAAACGATCATTCACAGCGAAGAATACGAGGAGTGGATCAAGAACAAAGCACAGAACTGGGAGCTGGAGCGGATCGCAATTATGGACATCCTGCTCATGAAAATGGCTCTCTGCGAAGTGCTGGAATTCCCGAACATTCCTATCAAAGTGACGCTGAACGAATATATCGAGATATCCAAATCATTCAGTACTCCGAAAAGCAATGCGTTTATAAACGGAATTTTAGATAAATTAGTGGCCGATTTGAGGGAGCAGGGCCGGATACAGAAGACAGGCCGTGGTCTTATCGAATCATAATCAAAAATCTTAATACATAATCAAATATGAAAAAGGTTAGTTTTCTGATCGTTGCTATTTCTGCAGCCCTCGCCGTATCCTGCGGCAGCAAAAGCGGTGGCATAAACAGCGACCTGGTGAACAATCCAAACACGGCAAACGGCGAAGCCAACGGCAAGCTGGCTAAGATCGAATTTGAAGAAACAGAGTACAACTTCGGTCAGATCATCCAGGGACAAGTGGTGGAGCATGTATTCAAATTCAGGAATACAGGCGACAACGACCTCCTGATCACCGATGCCAAAGGAAGCTGCGGATGTACCGTTCCGGAATATCCAAAGACCCCGATCAAGCCGGGAGAGCAGTCGGAAGTACGCGTGAAGTTCGACAGCTCCGGTAAGAACGATCACCAGGAGAAGACCGTAACGATCATTGCCAATACACAGCCGAACGTGACCACGCTGAAGATCACCGGCGACGTGGTAGTAGAACAGTAATTTAAAGAAAGGAGATAATAAATGTTTGTATTGAATCTATTATGGATGGGCGGAGATCCCAACCAGCAGGGTGGAGGTTTGATGTCTATGCTGCCTCTGCTGCTCATCTTCGTGGTGTTCTATTTTTTTATGATCCGTCCGCAGATGAGAAAAGCGAAGGACCAGAAGAATTACCGCAATACGCTTTCCAAAGGCGACAAGGTTATCACCATCGGCGGCGTGCACGGTAAGATCGTAGATATGGACGATACTACCGTGATCCTTGAAATGATCGATAAGGCGCGCGTAAAGGTTGAAAAATCCGCTATCTCTATGGAAAACTCCATGGCGCTGGCCGGTAAGAACGGCGTCCGCAAAGAAGAGAAGAAAGAAGAGGAGAAGTAAGCTCCTGCTCCGCAATACTGAAAAGACAGATTCTTTGTACATTCGTAGAAAGGTCTGTCTTTTTTTTATGCCCATACCCCGCAGGTTTAATATATCCCGGAGAGCCTACATCTTCTTCAATTGCCTTGTGCTGAGCGCTATTTTATGGCTGCTCACCACCATGAGCCGGGTACACACCGATAAGGTCAGCATACCGATCACGTACACCAACATTCCTGACAATGTTCTTATCACCAATAATCTTCCCGATCATATTACCGTGCTTATCCAGGCGCGTGGCTTCAAGCTCCTGGCCAATCGCCTTACGCGAACCTGGTCGTCGCTCGAAATAAACGTGGATCACGGCCGCGATCTTAAAAAAGGCGAGCAGAATTTCTTTGTGCTTCCTCTCCGCGGTAAGCTGGACGAGATCACGTACCAGCTCGGTACCGATATAAAGATCATGAGCATCGAGCCCGATTCGATCTATTTCCAGTTCAATACCAAGGCCACGAAAAAAGTGCCGGTGGTGATGTCAGGCGAGCTGGAATTCGCCAAACAGTTCGGGCAGTCCGATCCTGTCCGCATCCTTCCGGATTCCATTACGATCTCCGGATCTCCGGGCGATCTCGGAAAGGTGGATTCTGTCACAACAGAATATCTTACGGCGGGGCCATTACGCAGCAGCTATCGCATTCGTGTGAACATTCGCAGCATTCCCGGCATCACTTTTTCCAAATCGCAGGTGGAAGTGGACGTGCCTGTGGAAGCGCTTACGGAAAAAGTGCTGGAAGTGCCCGTAATGACCACTGGCATTCCCGATTCGGCGCAGATGCAGATCATTCCCGAAAAGGTGAATGTAAAGCTGCTGGTGCCCGTTTCGCACTTTGTAAAGGTCGTTCCCGAGTCCGTGGGCCTGGAGGTTACCTATCCTTCCCCGTCGCAGTCCAAGATCCGGAAAGTGATCGTATCGGTTGTCCGGAAGCCGGCCTTTACAAAGATCATCAGCATTGATCCTCCTTCGGTGGAATATATAATTATGGTGAAACGATGAAGATCGTAGGGCTTACAGGCGGAATAGGCAGCGGAAAGACCACGGTCTGCCGGATATTCGAACAGCTCGGCATACCTGTGTTCTACGCCGACGATGAAGCCAAAGCTCTTTATAACATTCCGCAGGTGGCGCAGCGGGTGGCGGAGGCGCTCGGCGCGGATGTGCTGGATGAGAGCGGAGCGGTAAACCGGAAAAAAATGGCGTCGGCGATCTTTTCCGATCCCGCGAAGCTGGCAGCGATCAACGCGCTGATCCATCCGCTGGTGAAAGAACGGTTCTCCGTATGGATGAAAGAGCAGGAACAGCAGGCGCCCTACTGCATCCGCGAAGCAGCGATCCTTATCGAATCCGGATCGTACAAGGATTGTGATAAGATCATTCTTGTAACTGCCCCCGAAGAGCAGCGGATCGCACGGGTAATGCTGCGCGACGGTTCGGAATACGAACAGGTGCGCGACCGCATCCGCAGCCAGATGAGCGAAGACGAGAAAAAAAATTACGCCGATTATATCATCCTGAACGAAGAACAGGATTCTCTCATACGGCAGGTAATAGAAATACACCAGCAAATCATCCATTCATGAAAATATTGTCGACCGACGAGATCCGGAAGGCCGATCAGTACACGATCACCAATGAGCCGATCGCTTCGCTCAACCTGATGGAACGCGCGGCAACACGCGTAACTGAAAAGATATTGAGCCTCTTCCCGGAGCAGATCTCCTTCGTGTTCTTCTGCGGGCCCGGCAACAATGGCGGCGACGGACTCGCCGTGGCGCGGATGCTTCTGCAGCAGAAGAAGCGGGTGGAAGTATACGTGCCCAATCATGGTATGAAATTCTCCGAAGACTGCGGGGTGAATCTCAACCGCTTCAAAAATATCGGGATGGATCACATCCATTTCCTTATGTCTCCAAAAGATTTTCCGGAGGTCAGCTCTTCGGCGGTGATCGTGGATGCGCTGTTCGGCAGCGGAGTGACGCGGCCTTTGGAAGGTTTGCTGAAAGAGCTGGTGCAGCACATCAACCGGCAGCCGGCGTTCAGGATAGCGGTGGATATGCCCAGCGGGCTCATGGGAGAAGACAACGCTTCCAACGACAGGAACGCGATCGTCCGCGCGGACCTTACGCTGACGCTAGAGATTCCCAAGCTTTCATTTTTCTTCGCAGACAATGAACCGTACACAGGTAAATGGGAGATCATACCCATCGGCCTGCATCCGGGTTATATCGAGCAGGCGGAAACTCCCTACCGGCTTATCGGGGCGGAAACAATACGGCCCATCGTGCGCCGGAGACCGGCGTTTGGCCACAAGGGAACATTCGGCCACGCGCTGATCATAGCGGGAAGCTATGGTAAGATGGGCGCAGCGGTGCTTTCGGCAAAAGGCGTTCTGCGCGCCGGCGCGGGACTGGTTACCGCTAAAATTCCCGCGTGTGGCTACAACATCATGCAGACCGCTTTTCCTGAAGCGATGGCGGATGCGGACGAGACCGATCAATATATCAGCACGCCGGTAAAAGATATTACGAAGTACCACGCCATTGGCGCAGGGCCCGGCATCGGTACGCTCAAAGAGACTCACCGCATGCTGAAGATGCTGATACAGGAAGCCGGTCAGCCGCTGGTACTGGATGCAGACGCGATCAATATACTGTCCGAAGAAAAGACCTGGCTCGCGTTCCTTCCGCAGGGAACGATCCTCACGCCTCACCCGGGCGAGTTCGACAGGCTGGCGGGAGAACATTCCGATGGCTACAGCCGGCTGCAGGCACAACGCGAACTGTCGCGGAAGCATGCTATATATATTGTGCTCAAAGGAGCGTACACATCCGTTACCACGCCGGAAGGCAATGTGCATTTCAATTCCACCGGGAATGCGGGAATGGCGACAGCCGGCAGCGGCGATGCGCTCACGGGGATCATTACCGGGCTGCTTGCACAGGGCTATTCCCCGTTCCAGGCAGCATTGCTCGGCGTTTACCTGCACGGGCTTGCCGGCGATCTTGCCGCCGCGAAGACAAGCGAACCTTCGCTGATAGCATCGGACATACTAAGAATGCTGGGTCCTGCTTTTCGTGAATTATCCGGTCATTAAGATTTGTTATCAAAACGAATAACATTTTTTAAAATCCTGAGACTGAACTTGCTTGTGGCGCTCCAGAGCATGGTCTACTTTTACTGAAAATCGAAAAGCATATGAAAAAGCACATACTAACTCTCGTCATCATCTTAGGTTGTTTGCTCGTGATTCCGGACATTTCGCACGCGCAGAAGCGGTACAAGCACATGAAGCGCGGAAAAACAGAAGCCAACATTACAAATGCGGAGCATCAGATATCAAACGTCCCGGTAAATGAACCGGTTCTTCCATCGGCTGTAACGTCGCCGGTTACCGAAAGCTTTACGTCCGCGCCCGAAGTAAACTTGAACGAAACCGAGACCGCTTCGGCCACCACTGAAGACACCCGCAGGCAGAATAAGTCTGCCATACGGAACACAGTGGAATCGCTGGTAATCGGAGGTATAAGCGATATCAGCTATACCGATCTTTCGCGTTCCTTCCTTCAGAAGCTGAAGGACAAGCACGTGAACGGAAAGATCGCCGGTCCGCAGGATACTCACAAAGCACAGCTCGAGCGGTGGCTCACCATCATGATCGTTCTTTACGCTGTAGGATTCCTTTTCCTGATCCTCGCTATTGTTTTCGAGGTAACGGGAATATGGCCGGCAGCCATTATTTCATGGGTGCTGTTCGCTCTTTGCTGGATGGCGGCTACCATCGTGCTCATCCTGGGCCTGGTGGGCGTGATGTAATCCCGCTTTTTAAAAGAAAATACCATAGAAATGATCTGCTTTCCCCGGAAGGCAGATCATTTTTTGTTTTACCTTATCGTACGAAAAAGCTGAAATGAGATCTTTCATATCATTTATCGCCTGCGTCATTTTTTCTGTCCCGCTTTCTGCTACGGACACGACGCGGTACGAATTGCTGGATCGCCTCCGCGATTACCTGCGGAACGACCTGAGACTGGACATAGGCGATGAGTTCTATACTACCTGGAATGAGAGCGGCACACGGCTGAGCTATATTTACGTTTCGCGCCCCGATACGCTCGCGCCTCCGGAAGGAGTGGATGCATTCATTTATATCGGCGAAGACTCGCTCCGAGCCGACAGCGTTTTTTTTACATACGCGATACAGAACTATCATTCGCTGCACTATCGCACAGCCGGCACTTCGGCGGCAAAGCTGAACGCCGCGCTGTGGAATTATCCCGAAGAAGCTTTTGTATTTATCGTCATTCATGAAGCCGTGCACGTGCATCTGCAACGCATGCACAAGAAGATACCGTACGAGGACGAGGAAGCGCTTTGCGACGCCACCGCAGATCATTTCGGTCCGCTGTTCCTGCGCAGCATCAGCGGAGAATACAAAGCGGCGCTGCGGCAGCGAAAGATCAATGAAAATATCTACGCAAAGCTGAACCATGCCGAAGACCGCTTTTACAAAGAGAAAACGAAGGCAGAAATGTTGCGCGCACGGACAGAAAAGGATGTGCAGCGGCAATTGAAAAAAGCCAACGCGTTCCAGGTCGACCGGTACAATTATCCCGTCAACAATGCTTACCTGATGCGGTACCATTCGTACGCGCACAACTATTTTTTCTTCCGGGCGCAGTACCTGGAATATAACAGCAGGCCGCCGGATGTTATTGCCCCGCGTTGCTACTGATAAGCTTTTGCGTAATTTTGCAGGAATGATGAAGATCGGCCTTTTATCGGATACACACGGCTACCTGCCTGAGCGCGTTTTCGATCATTTCGATGAATGCGACGAGATATGGCACGCGGGAGACATCGGCACAACCGACATCATCGACCAGCTGGAAGATTTTCGCCCGTGCAGGATAGTGTACGGCAATATAGACGGTACGGCGGTACGTAAGCGCACTTCGGAAACGCTGTCGTTCACCATCGAAGACCTGAAAGTGGTAATGACGCACATTGCAGGCTATCCCGGCAAGTACAATGCACATGCGCTGAAATGGATCTCGCACGAGAAGCCCGGGCTGTTTATCTGCGGGCATTCCCACATTCTGAAGGTACAGTTCGACCAGGCGCACCGCATGCTGCACATCAATCCCGGAGCGGCGGGAAACCACGGCTGGCATCAGGTGATGACCATCGTGCGTTTTGTTATCGACGAAGGAAAGATCAAAGACATGCAGGCGATTGAATTGGGAAAAAGGAGATCGTAATTTAGTACTTAGATATTAGTTGTCAGAACCTGGAAAAGAAAAAACCTATCAAATCCATTGGTAGCCTATCCAGCTTCCAACTTCAGAACTAAAAACTAAGTTCCAATTTTTGGGCGGTATCCGGGCTCTCCGCTGTATCCGCCGCCGCGTTTCGGACTCGCTTGTATTTCAGGAAATCGTTTACAGTTACAATACATCAGGCGGACGGCGAATGCCGCTGCGATCCCTACCGCGTAAGTGCAGTACTAAAAAGAACCTAGTTTTAGAACTTAGAAAAGACCCTGGCAAAAAAATAGTCTTTGATTCATGGAACTTAGAAAAGAAAAACCGTCAAACCAGCCGGTAACCTTTCCACTTTCCAGTGTCCAGCGTCCAGCATCCAATGTCCAGCGTCCAACATCCAGCATCCAGCATCCAGCATCCAATTCTCACCATTTCCCTACCAATAATAACCCGCTGGCACTCCGTACGGAACATTTACTTACTTTCCCTTTACTAACCCTAATTTAAAATTTATGGCCCTCGAATCACTGGCCGGAATGTTCTCGGCTTCTCTCATCGGATCTTCCCAGATAAATCCGGGAAAACCTGTCCGCTTTCAGCTTTCGCCTTCCGATCTCAGCAACATCAAGCTGCCGTCCATTGTTCCAGCGGACCTCAATCTCACGTGGATCAGCAAGAATGTGCTGTTCGAGAACGAAGGGATAGAAGAGGTCTTTTCTGCGGAGAACTTTGATCTTACCGCGGTGGACGATCTCGTACTCGGAAAGCTGCCCGTCCGCCTGCCGCGTGTAGGTTCGGGACTTACCACACTGCTGTACGAAGAGATACAGCAGGGCGTGCAGGGATTGCTGTCGCAGCTGCGCGGCAGCCTGCCGGTGGTGATGGATCTGCAGCTGCAGGTATCGGCGCAATGGAACGTATTCGATTCGGAAACTTCCACCACGCCGCTTACGAGCGGTTTCGTAGCGCTGAGCCCGATGAACTCGTTCGAGGTTTCGCTGCTGTTCGAGCCCGTGATCGTAGAGCTGACCAATTCCACCGTATTGGCTTTTGTCGACCGTTTTGTAGAGGTGCAGGTAACGCTTACGCTCGGCACCGAAACGTTTCCGTTCACATTACCCCGCATCAAGGTTTCCGTTCCCGCTGTGCCGATACCACGGCTGGCCGCATTCTTCCTTCATGTAGATTTCCAGCCTGCCGAAGGCGATGATGAAGGCGCGGTGTTCATAGTAGTGCCCAACAACTCGCCGCTACGCAACCTTACGCAGCTCCAGGGCGTGCTCGATACGCTTGAGTCCATCCTGGACTCGCTTACCTCGTTTGCCGATCTTGCGGCTTTCCTGCTGGGCGTGCGCGAGCTTTCGAACGTGCTGGCAGCGCAGCCTCATGTGCAGTTGCGCGTAGCGGACGGCAGCAACAATTTTAATAACTTCAACGATGTAACGCTTAAGAGCAACTGGATGGGATGGCTTTTCGGATGGAGCAATACCGAAGTGGAAGACGAGCTGAGCTCAATGATATACATCGGGCCGCCACGCAGCGCGGTACAGTGCTTTAACGAGCGCGACAGAAAATCGGGAGACGGAGCATTTACGCTTACGGCCGGAAATCTTTGCCATGCGAAGATCAATAACCTTCACACCGCTTCGCCAACTGTTACACCGGCGGGAGCGAGCATCAGTGTAACCACCACGCCTCCCGCAGGAGTATTTTCCCCTTCGGATTTCGGAGACGAGCTTTCGTCGCTTTCTTTCCCATGATGCCGGCAGGTTTTGTACACTTTGAATTTCCGGCGCAGCTGGCCATGCTTGCAGGACTGACGGTGCGTACATCGGTGGGCGAAGGCCTTGTGAATGCTGATGTGCCCGCACAGGCGGGCGAGGACCGTATCGTGATAACCGGCAGGCTGCGCCAAAGCTCCGAAGCTTACAGCATGAAGCTTACAGTTGTGGTTACGGTAACGCCGGGACGTGTAACGCGGATCCGCCTGCCGTACCTTGGCTTAATTCCTGGACTGAGGACTAAGGACTAAGAACTAAGGACCAAGCGCTGAGCTCTAAATTGATTTTTGCTATTTTAGGGCTGAAAAGGAAAAACTACTATGGCCAAGCCCTCTCCGAGGAAACCTCAGACCAAAGCTCCTGCAGCAGCTCCGCGTCCCGCTGCCACGTCCAAAATCACAAAGCCGGCAAACCGCTGGCTCTACGCAATGGCACTGTTCATTGGTGTTGCGGGGTTTCTCATTTACTCCAATACGCTGAACCACGAATACGTGCTCGACGATTTTTCGGTGATCAAAGAAAATGTGATCACACGAGGCGGAACGGAAAGCATCGGTAAAATATTTACCACCAGCTACCGGGGCGGGCAGTTCGGCGACGAAAGCGGATTGTATCGCCCGCTGTCGCGCGTGATGTTTGCAGTGGAGTGGGAGATAGCGCCCGAGAATCCCGCGTTCTCACATTGGATCAATGCGCTGATGTACGCTTTTACATGCGGGTTCCTCTTCATCGTGCTGTACGGTTATTTAAAGCCGAATTATATTGTTCCGTTCCTGGCGGCGCTCATTTTTACATTTCATCCCTTACATACGGAAGTGGTGGCGAACATCAAAAGCCGCGATGAGATCATGGGCCTGCTGTTCATATTGCTTTCGCTCTGGTCGCTGAAACGGTACGTCGACCGTAACAGCATACCGTACCTGGCGCTGGCGGCCTTCAGCTTTTTTCTTTCGCTGCTGTCTAAAGAATCTTCCATCACTTACCTGGCGGTGGCGCCACTTACCGTCTGGTTCTTCACATCCGCTTCCGTGCGCAAGAATGTTATCGCTACCGGAAGCATGGCAGCAGTGGTGATCGTTTACCTGTTCATCCACTACTCTGTGATCGGCAACATCGGCGTGAGCAATGTGCCGGTGGTCGATAACTCGCTGATGGCGACGGATTCTGTCGTGCACCGTAAAGCGACGGCGATATATATTCTCGGGCTGTACCTGAAGCTGCTTTTCTTCCCGCATCCGTTGTCGTGCGATTATTCCTACAATGCCATTCCACTGGTGACATCGCTGGGCGATCCGCGCTTTGTAGTTCCTTTGCTGGCGCACATGGCGCTTGTCGGCATTGCCATCTGGCAGTTCCGCAGGAAGTCGCTTATCAGCTACGGCATCATTTTTTATTTCGTTACGCTTTCCATCGGCTCCAATATTGTCGTTACCATTGGTACCAACATGGCGGAACGTCTGCTCTTCACTCCGTCGGTGGGTTTTGCCATCGTGGTGGGAGCAGTGCTGGTACAGGTGTTTAAGTTTCCATCTACGGCTGTTTTTCCGGGATGGATGAAAATGCTTCGCCAGGGAACGGGGATGTTCGCGCTGCTGGGTGTTGTGTTGCTTTTGTTCTCGGTAAAAACGATGTCGCGAAACCGTGACTGGCGCAATGTTTCCACGCTCTTCCGGCAGGATGTGAAAACGGTGCCGAACAGCGCGCACATGCAGCTGTACTACGCGGGCATGATCACCAATGTGGATTCGCTTGCAGAAAAAAATGCTGTGGAAAGGAACAAAACATTGCTCGAGGCTATTCAGCATTTACAGAAAGCAGTAGAAATATACGAGCCGTTTCCCGACGCGCACAACCAGCTGGGAAAGGCTTTCAAAGAACTGAACAATTTTCCCGAAGCGGAAAAACATTATAAGCGCTCCATCGAACTGGCCGGCAGCAATGCCACCTACCATAACAACCTTGCTACCGTATATTTTTCCACGGGGCAGTATCAGGAAGCTGAGAAGGCATTCCGCCAGGCGATAGAGCTTAACAAAGAAGAAGGATGTTATAGTGATGCGCTCAGCAACCTGGGCAGCGTGTACGGCACATACGGCGAGATAAGCCGCTCGAAGGGCGACGAGGCCGGCGCGCGAAAAAATTTCGAAGAGTCGATCCGCTGGTTCAGGGAAGCGCTGGAATGCGACCCGGAATATCCGAACGCGCTCCTGTTCCTGGCGGCTACGTACCGCAACATGGGCAATGAAGCGGAAGCGCAGGTGTACCAGCAGAAGTACGAACGCGTAATGGCCAAAAAGAAAAAGAAAACGGCGCCCGGCGCACAATAACTTTCGCACCTGATGAAACTTTCCGCCGGTCACGTCAAGCTGATATGGATGCTCCTGGGGTTCGTCCTTTTCTTCGTCTTTTATTTTACCAATCCGTTCGTGCTGGAACCCGCCGCAGGTCAGGTGCTGGCTGTAGCGCTGCTGATGCTTACCTGGTGGGTGACCGAAGCGCTGCCAATGCCGGTTGTGGCCCTGGTGCCGATGGTGGCGTTCCCGATGCTCGGCCTGATGAAGATAGATGAAGTGGCTTCTTCGTACGGCGATCCTGTCGTATTCCTTTTCATGGGCGGATTCATGATCGGGCTAGCGATGGAGAAGTGGAACCTGCATCAGCGGATCGCGCTCAGCATCGTAAAGGTGACAGGCACGAGCGCCAACCGCATTATCCTCGGATTTATTATCGCCACAGCTTTCATCAGCATGTGGCTGAGCAATACCGCCACCACCATGATGATGTTTCCCATCGGCGCGTCGGTGATAGCGCTGGTGGAAAAGAATTACAGCGGAAAAGGCAGCGTGAAGAATTTTTCGCTGGTGCTGATGCTATGCCTGGCCTACGCAGCAAATATCGGCGGCATCGCCACACCCATAGGCACTCCGCCTAATGTGGTAATGACGGGCATTCTGCACAAAACATACGGCTACGAGATCGGGTTCCTCAACTGGATGCTGCTGTGCTTACCGCTGGCTATTCTTATTTTATTTCTCATGTACTGGGTGCTGGTAAAGCTGGTCTACCCCAACCGCATCGGGCACGAAACAACTTCTGCAGACCTTATCCGCGACGAGCTGCATAAGCTCGGCCCACTAAGCAAGCCTGAGAAATATGTACTGGCTGTTTTTCTCTTTACCGCGCTGCTGTGGATCGTGCGGATGTACCTGAACCAGTTCTTCGCTGCCATGAACTGGATCGTGCGGCTGGACGATACCATTATCGCTCTTATCGCTACGTTCCTGCTGTTCTTCATTCCGCTGGACCTGAAGTCGGATAAATTCATTCTCGAATGGAAAGACACGTCGAAGATGGCATGGGGCATTCTGCTGCTGTTCGGCGGCGGGCTGTGCCTGGCGGGCGCGCTGGAGAAGGAAGGGCTGATAAAGCTGGTAGGCGAGAAGATCGCCGAGGTGTCGGGCACAAACATCCTGCTGCTGGTAGTGCTGCTCACCGTGCTTTCTATCTTCCTCTCGGAGCTGATGAGCAACGTAGCGATGGTAACGGTGTTCGTTCCCGTGGTGATCGGCGTGGCGGAAGCTCTGCATGTAAACCCGCTGCTGTTCGCGCTGCCGGTAACGCTGGGCGCCAGTACGGCCTTTATGCTGCCGATGGGCACTCCGCCGAACGCCATTGTATTTGCCAGTGGAAAGATCCGCATTGCGCAGATGGCAAAGGCGGGTTTCATCCTTAACCTGATCTGCTCAGTGCTGATCACGCTGTTTGTGTATTTTATAATGCAGTGGTTTGTACCGCCGGTGGCGAATTAATTAAAAATTCAAAATGAAAAATCAAAAAGGAGGACCAGTTTCATCCGCCGTAGCCACAGGCGAAGGTTCCAGCAGTCAATCCTCAGTCCTTAATAGGTTAGATCATTTAAAGTTACCAATGATATTATCCAGGTACAAGTAACGGATCCCGTAGTGTATCAGAATATGAGACGAATGCCATTGGGATAACAGTCCAATGTTCACCATCCATCTTCCAATATCTGCGGTCTAAACCGATAAATCCCGAATTCTGTTCATTAATATTACCGTAAAAATGGCAACTTTGTACTTAGGACCATTTACACTTATCTATGTATTCAAGAGCAACAGCTTTTTTCGGCGTTATATCCATTACCGTATTCCTCGGATCAATTTCCTGCAACCGCCAGGCTTCTCCTGAAAAGGAGCAGGCATCGCTGCACGAGCGCGAAGGCGAAAAGGAAGGAGAAGAAGATGAAGAGGATGGCGAGGGCCCGGGAAATCCCGGGTGGTTCCGCCAGTTGTTTGAAATGAAAAAAGGCGACGACGGAAAAATAAACTGGAAGCTCTACAAGCAGGTACGCACGGAGGTGATGAACCAGCGGATGCAGAAAGGCGGGGGAGGCATCCTGACCAACATAGAAGAGGCAGGACCGGATAACATCGGCGGCCGCACGCGCGCTTTCCTGGTAGACGCTGCAGACAGCGATCATCTCTTTGCGGGAGGAATTTCGGGCGGGCTGTGGGAATCGGATGATAAAGGCTCGACATGGCATCCGGTAAATGATGATGCCGCCAATCTTTCCATTACCTATATCACGCAGAATCCTTTCAACCCTGATATACTCTATTACTGCAGCGGTGAAGCGGCAGGGAACAGCGCCGGCATCGCGGGCGACGGAATATACAAATCGACCGATAACGGAAACACGTTTGCAGTGCTGCCGAGCTCGCAGATCGCCGCTTTTGATTATACATGGAGAATAGAACATTCGCTGGTAGACAGCAACACCATCTACATCGGCACGGCCAGCAACGGCCTGCAGCGTTCCACCGACGGGGGAAATACCTACCAGGTACTACTTACCGGCGAGATCACCGATGTGGAGGTATTCGAGGACAGCAGCGTGATCGCCGCGCGGCATGGCTCCGGCCTGTACTATTCGCCCAACGGGAATCCGGGGACATTTACGCCTCTCGGCACGGGGCTGCCGGCTGCGGGAACGTTCAACCGTATCGAGATGGCCTATTGCCGCGACTTTCCGCAGGTGATGTACGCCATGTTCGAAAGCCTTTCGGGTACCACGATTCAAGGATTCTACGCTTCGACCAACGGAGGCGCTACCTGGTCGCCCAGGCTCAGCCCTACGCTCGAGGGAATTGCGTTCAGCTTCCCCTGGTATTGCTTCGCCATGGCTGTGAAACCTGACGATCCGGACTTTGTGGTAGTGGGCGGCGTGGACATGGGAGCAACGGTAGACGGAGGGAACAACTGGGTGCCGTCGTACGTAGCGCATGCCGATCATCATATTTTCTATTTCGACCCGTCGAACCTGAACGATTTCTACGCAGGTAACGATGGCGGACTGTACCGCTACAATGTGAATACGCATCCCGGTTCCTGGACGAGCCTGAATAACGGGTACAACGTTACGCAGTTCTACGCTGGAACCTATTTTCCCTCTTCGGTGAAGTTCTGGGGAGGCGCTCAGGATAACGGCTCTCTGGCGGGCACGGATGCCAACCAGACCGCTGATCATATTTTCGGTGGCGACGGCGCATTTACGGCCGTAAACCAGCAGAACCCGACAAATGCCTATGTATCCTGGCAGAACGGTCACATCCTGAAAACGACCGATGCTTTTTCGCAGTTTCCCACCTTCCTGTATGTTATGAACGAACTGGACGCTAACTCTGACTTTGAGATAGATGATGCGACCTGGTTCATCAATCCTTTCGAGATCAACCGGCAGGAAGGCGAGCAATTATACTTCCCGACGCGGGACCGCCTGTGGAGGACCATCGACGGCGCCGCGAGCTGGGAACCGGCTACGAATCCCATCAATGATCTGTATGCCGTGGGCGTTTCCAACGAAGCGTTCCCCACAGTGTATACCGGGGGCACAGGAAAGCTGCGGCGGATCGACAATGCCATCAGCTCGCTTCCGGGCTCGGAGGTGAACCTGGGCAGCACCATTCCCGTCGGGCTGGGCGGAAGCTTTATGTCGTGCATCACCGTTAGCCCCAACAGCAGCGATGTGATCTACGTTTCATTCAGCAGTTACGTAAGCCAGCCGAGAGTATTCAAAGTAACGAACGCGAAAACGGCGCCGGTATGGACCTCCATCCACGGAGACCTGCCGCAGGGCCTGCCGGTGAACTGGGTGGAAGTAAGCCCGTACAACGAAGATTTTATTGTAGCGGCTACCGATTTCGGATTGTACAGCACTGCCAACGGAGGACAGAACTGGGTGCTTGAAGATGCGATCCCGAACGTGCCCGTTCACCAGGTAAAGCTGCGGTATTCTGATAACAAGCTTTTCGTCTACACTCACGGCCGCGGAATATGGACAGCCGACATACCAACCACGGGAATGAGCGCACCGCAGAACGGCAAGCCGGAAGCGCGGGTGTATCCGACCATCACGCAGGATTTGGTAAACATCGAGTTCGCGGAATCGGGGATGTACACGATCAACCTTTATAACAGCTCCGGCCGGATGATGGCGGGCACGCAGTTCAACGGAAGCGTTACCAGCTTTTCGCTGCAGGGTTTCAGCAGTGGGATGTACTACGCCGAGATCATCGACAGCAAAGGAGGCCGCAGAACCGAAAAGATCATCCGGCAGTAGCCTTGTGCATACATTGTGAATTACTTGTAGTTTAAAAGTTTCTGCCTGTTAAGCTGTTGTCAGGCAGTGCCTTGTGATTTACTTTTTTATTCTGAACTCTATATATCCGGCCAAATTGCAGAGCTGCAAAGACCTGTAGCATCTTTATATTAATCACTTCTTGCTTATATTCGTTCCATCAAAAACCCATAGTAAATCTGTATGAAAAGACTTTATCTTAAACTGGCACTGGTAGTGCTGTGGGCGTTGCCTGCGTCATTATGTGCCCAGACTCTCACCAATTACACCTTCAGCGCAACATCCGGAACATTCACACCACTCAGCGGGGGAACGGCTGTAGCATCGGTCCAGGCGGATGATGCAATGTCCGGCGCTATTCCGCTCGGTTTTACATTCTATTACATGGGGCAGCCGTACACGCAGGTGTATGCTAATTCCAACGGATTCCTTTCATTTAACAGCGCCTCCACGGGAGCGACCGGTACGGAGCAGCGCACAAACGCCCTGTCAGGCTCGCCGGCTTCATTGCGCCCCGTTATTGCTCCCATATGGGACGACCTGATGGGAAGCACGATCACAGGAAGCACTCCGCTGGCGTCTTACCTTACAACGGGAGCGGCAGGCTCGAGGATCTTCACGTTCGAGTGGCGCAACTGGGCTCCGTATTCCTCAAGCTCCATTCAGGCTACGATCTCATTCCAGGTAAAGCTGTTTGAAGCCACCGGCGCAATACAGTTTGAATACCAGAGAGAGTCCGGAACAACTGCGTTTGCAGGGGCTTCTATCGGTATTTCTGCCACCGGTACCGGCGCTGGAAATTATCTATCGCTGAACGGATCGGGAGCGGCGCCTACCGTTAGCTCTGCAACAGAAACGACCAATATTACTGTCCGCCCGGCCACCGGCCAGATTTATACATTCAGCCCGCAGGCGGGAACTCCTTCGGCGCCGGGAACAATGACATTCACTTCTGTAGGCGCTACCACCACTACTGTGAACTGGGTGGACAACTCTGTCAATGAAACGTACTTTGTGGTGTCCCGTTCGACGGACGGCGTCAGCTATACTCCGGTAACCACCATCAGCTCTACCACTACGGCAGGCACCGGTACAGGTTATCTATACGCAGCTACAGGTCTTGCGCCTTCTACCTTGTATTACTGGAGAGTAACCGCGGCGAACGAAGGCAACGCGCCATCCTCGTCGCTTGACGGATCGCAGGCCACCCTTGCGGGATCGCTTTGCGGAACATATACGGTAGGACCAACAGGAAATTATACCAGTCTTACCGCGGCTTTTGCGGATCTCACCATCAACTCTTTCAGCTGTCCTGTTATTTTCGAACTGCAGGCAGCGTATGTGAGCACAGTGGAAACGTTCCCCCTGAACATTACGAATATGTTCTCCACTTCCACGAACACACTTACTGTGCGTCCTGAGGCAGGAGCCACAAATCTTTCGATCACCTCGAATGTCGCGCAAACGATCAATATGAACGGTACGGCTTATATTACCTTCGACGGCCGTCCCGGCGGAACCGGAACAGCATCGCAGCTGACCATCGAGAATACATCCGCTTCGGGTATTGCCGTACAGCTTACCAACGGTACACAGAACTGCGGGCTGAATTATCTGCAGCTCCGGGGCCAGAACACTTCGACCACCGGCGGCGTGGTAGTATTCGGAAACGGCGCGGCAGGAAACAGTAACAATACCATAGCGAACTCCGGCATCTTCCGCACTGCAGGAGGGCAACCCGCTAACCTGATCTATTCTTCGAATTCGACAACCAGCGCATTCAACGCAGGGAACATTGTGAACGCGTGTAATCTCTACGATAATTTCACAGCCGGATCAGTGAACGCAGCTATCCTGCTCAGCACAGGTAACAACGCATGGACGATCACGAACAACCATATTTATCAAACCGCTACGCAAACCTATACGAGCGGCAATACTCACTTCGGTATCCGGATCAACACAGGCGGAACTAACTTTACTGTTACCGGCAACTTCATCGGGGGCTCTGCGATGAACTGCGGAGGCACAGCCTGGACAATTGCCGGCGGAGTGACCAACCGCTTTATCGGTATCGATATCTCTTCCGGAACCGGAACTGCTTCGAACATTCACAGTAACACTATCCGCAACTTCAACTTGTCGACAACCAGCGGCGCCAGCGCCAACAACGGTATCTGGTGCGGTATCAACATCACAGGAGGAAGCGCGAATGTGGGAACGGTAGCCACTCCGAACTTCATCGGAAGCTCTACCGGCAACCAGGTCACCACGCTCACTTCCTCCACCGGGGGAACTACAGTCGGCATCAACAGCAGCGCATCGGGCACGGTGGTGATCGCAGGCAACCAGATCGGCGGCATTACGGCCAACGGAAGCACAGCCAGCATCTCTACCAGCATCACCGGTATCCTGGTTTCTGCAGGTACAAATACCATTTCGAATAACCTGGTGGGAAGCACCACCGTACTGAACAGCCTCGTGAATGCCGCTTCCACGAACAGCACCGCGGGCAGCGTCACCGGCATTAACTCTTCGGCGAGCGGTACTAACACCATTTCATCAAACGTTATCGCCAGCCTCACCAGCCAATACATCGGAACAGGTACGGGACAGGTGCGTGGAATCGTAACATCTTCGGGCACCAACATCATTACCGGCAATACTATCTCCGTGCTGTCGGCGGTGAATGCCCAGACCGGAACGACCACCAGCGCTTCCGTAATAGGAATTTCCCAGTCGTCCACTTCTACCGGCCAGGTGATCCGCCAGAACAACATTGCCAACATCGGCAACCTCGGGATCGCAGGAAACGTCAGCATTACCGGTATCTATCATTCCGGCGGAACTGCAGGCGATGTTTCCCGCAACGTCGTGATCGCACTGGGAGCGCCCAATAACACAGCCACACCGATCATCAACGGTATGGTCATTGCCGGCGGATCTGCCGTGGTCTCCAACAACGTAGTAAGCCTCGGAACCAATATTTCCGGTGGGGCGCTCACACGTTCGCACGAGTACAACGGAATGGTAAAGTCGACTTCTTCCAACAACAAATTTTACTATAACAGCGTATCGGTTTCGGGCGCAGGCGTAGCCACCGGAACAGCCAACAGCTACGCTTTCCGCAGAACAAGCACTGCTGTGGATACCGTATACAACAACATCTTCAGCAATACGCGCTCCAACGGAGCTTCCACAGGAACGCACTACGCGATCTCCATCAGCGCGGGCACTACATTTGTTTCCAATAACAACGACCTGTTCGGGAACGGCACAGGATTTATTCTCGGAGCCGCAGGCGCTACAAACTATGCTTCGCTGGGCGCATGGCAGGGAGGGACCTCGCAGGATGGGCTTTCCGTAACGGTAGATCCCGGGTTCATTTCTGCTACGGATCTTCATATCACTACCGGCGTTACCAGCTCGCTCGAGTCGAAGGGCCGTGTAATCCCCGGCATTACCATCGACTATGAGAACGATACGCGTCCCGGTCCTGCCGGTTCAGTGAACGGCGGAGGCATCGCTCCCGATATCGGCGCGGACGAGTTCGACGGTATACCCGTACTGCTCGACGTAGGTGCGTCTGCATTTGTTCTGCCGGTTGTTTCCAACTGTTATACCGCTTCCGAAACAGTGCGCGTACGCATACGCAACTACAGCTCGCAGGCGATCAACTTCAGCGTTGATCCTGTAACGGTAAGCGCTCTTTCCACCGGTCCGAACCCGATGGCGTTCGGCAACGTGGTGCTCAATACCGGAACACTTGCGGGCGGCGCCACGCTGGATACCGTTGTGGCTGCCGGATATAATATGTCGCTCTACGGAACGTACACGTTCAAGGCTTACACCACGCTTACCGGCGACGGAAGCGCAACGAATGATACTATTGTAAATACCAGGAATCACATCGCTCCCGTAACGCTTCCGCAGCGTATCAGCTTCACCGGTTTTACCGGAGCGAACCTTGGAACGGTCTTCACAGGCTGGGGCGAAGCTACCGGGGCAGTTGCGCCCGTAGCAGGAACCTCCGGCTGGGAAGCCCGCACAGGGCTTGGCGGAGCAGGTAACGTGACAGCCAAGGTGAACCTGTACAATACAAGCCACCGCGACTGGATCACCGCACCGAAGATCGTTCCTTCAGCGGGCGATACACTGAGCTACGACATCGCGCTCACCAACTTCGACAACTTCAATACAGATGCGGACGGCATGGCGGCAGACGATCGCTTCTACGTGATGATCTCCACCACATGCGGAGCCACATGGTCGCGCATCGATTCCGTAACGGCAGCGACCGGGCTCACCAATCAGCTTACGCGCCGCATGGTTTCGCTAGCACCGTATGCCGGGCAGCAGATATATCTCGGGTTCTACGCTACAGACGGAACATCCGACGACGGCCCCGACTATGACATCCATCTTGATAACATCTTCCTCGGAAGACCGGATACGGTTGATGTTGGCATAACTGCCATCACGGCCCCGGTAAGCGGCACATGCGGAAGCACGCAGACGCAGGTGGTGGTTACCGTAAGGAACTACGGACGCCGCGCGGTTACCAACTTCCCCGTGAATGTGAACGTGACCGGATCGCTTACCACAACGCTGAGCACAGTAGTGCCATCGGTAAGCATCGGCCAGTCGGTATCTGTTGTGGTAGGAACCATCAACAGCTCCGCGGGCGGTACATATAACTTCAAAGCCTATACATCGGCTGCCGGTGAGCAGATCCCTGCCAACGATACTTCAGCTGTGAACGGGATCATTTTGAACCCGCTGCCGGCAGTAACAACGATCGGCGATGCTACGATCTGTCCCGGATCGCAGATCACTCTTACTACAACCGGAACCGCTTCAGGAATAATCAATACGACCGCGCAGTTTGCGGGTGCTCTCGCCATACCTGACGCAAACCCTACCGGAGTGGAATCTTCAATTAATATTTCTACCGTGGGAACCGCTTCACAGGTTACTTTCGTTCGCATCGATTCGCTGACGCACGGCTGGGTTGAAGATCTCGATATTTACCTGATCGCGCCAGACGGCTCCCAGATCGAGCTGAGCACAGACAACGGAAGCTCCGGCGACAATTATATCGGAACCGTGTTCACGCCTTCGGCATCTTCTTCGATAACATCCGGAACTGCTCCGTTCACCGGCAACTTCCTGCCCGAGCAGCCATTCTCTGGCCTGACAGGAAGCCTCAACGGAACCTGGAAGCTGAAAGTGGTGGACGATGCAGCGCTTCTCAGCGGAACGATCCGCCGCTGGACCATAGGATATACCGTGAACAATACTGTGGTAACCTACAGCTGGACCCCTGCTGCAGGCCTTGATAATGCCTCATTGCAGAATCCTTCGGCGTCTGCCTCCGGTCAGTATGTTGTAACAGCTACCGATGCCCGCGGCTGCCAGAACAGGGATACCGTAACCATTACACAATACACGCTGCCTGTACTCAGCACCGCTGTAACCGACGTAACCTGCGCAGCGACCGACGGAGCGGTAAACCTTACCGTAACCGGCGGAACACCTTCGTTCTCCTACGCCTGGAGCAACAGCGCATCAACTGAAGACATCAGCAACGTTGCTGCAGGAACTTACTCTGTCACCGTAACCGACGGCAACGGTTGCACAACCACCACATCGGCCAACGTAGGCATACAGCCCGGACTGCTTACCATAAGCTCTGTTGCGGTTACAAATGCAAGCTGCAACAGCGGAAGCGACGGCGCAGTGAACATTACCACAAGCGGCGGAACCATTCCATTCACATTCGCGTGGAGCAACAGCGCTTCTACCGAAGATGTTTCCGGGCTCACAGCAGGCACCTATTCCGTGCTGGTGACCGATGATCTCGGATGTACCGCAACCGCTTCCGCGAACGTGACAGAACCGACAGCAATTGCTCTTTCATCGTCCGTTACCAATACATCGTGCAACTTAGGTTCCAACGGGGCCGTTAACCTTACCGGAACCGGCGGCACAGGTCTTTACTCATATAGCTGGAGCAACTCTGCATCGACGGAAGATATTTCCGGCGTGGCGGCGGGAACCTACAGCGTAACGGTAACAGACGCGAACGGTTGTACAGCCACACATTCCGCAACAGTGCACGAGCCTTCGGCGCTCACTTCGGCCATCGTACCGGCAAACGTTACCTGCCAGGGACTTACCAATGGTTCGGCGAATCTTACCGCCAGCGGAGGAACGCCCGGTTACACCTATAGCTGGAGCAACTCGGCCACGACCGAAGATATTTCCGGGCTCGGAACAGGTACTTACACAGTGACCATCACCGACATCAACAGCTGTACACATACGGACAGCGTTGCCATCACGGAACCGACGGCGCTCACATCTTCCATCGCATCCACAAACGTGCTCTGCTTTGGCGGAAGCACCGGAACAGCGACGGTAACAGCCAACGGCGGAACAACAGGTTATACCTATAACTGGACGCCTGCCGGCGGAACGGGAGCAACGGCTAACGGATTACCGACAGGAACATACACCGTGACCGTGACAGACGCAAACGGTTGTACCCGCAGTTCGTCGGTAACTCTTACCGAGCCTCCGATGCTTACAGGTATCATCACCTCTACCACGAACATAAGCTGTAACGGCGCAGAGGACGGAGCGGCCGTTGTGTCCGCAGGATTCGGAACACCGGGATATACTTATAGCTGGTCGCCCGCAGGCGGGAGCGCCAATACCGCTACCGGTCTCGATGCCGGTACGTATACGGTGACCGTAACGGATGCAAACGGATGTACCGCATCTGCGAGCACCACCGTTACAGAGCCTGGCGCGCTTGCTGTTTCACTTACCGCCACCGACGAGATCAACGGTAACGACGGCGCTGTGAATTCTGCTGTGAGCGGCGGAACAGTTCCGTACACCTATAACTGGAGCAACGGCCAGGTTACACCCGGTCTGTCGCTGATTACCAGCGGCACATACACCGTAACCGTGACCGATGCGAACGGATGCACCGAAACAGCTTCGGTGACCGTGAACAGCCAGGTAAGCGTACCCGGCGAGAACGCTGCAGACATTTCGATCTATCCTAACCCGTCCTCCGGCCACTTTACAATTTCTGTAAACGGCTTCAGCGGCGGCGATATGAAGATCGAGATCATGGATATGAGCGGAAAGCTTATCGAAGCCCGTGTCGTGGCCGATGCCGCCGTACAGTTCCTGCAGCCGGTTGACCTCGATGGTATGCCCGCAGGTACGTATTTCGTACGCATGATATCAGAGAAAAGCACGTCTGTACATAAGATCGTGATCACAAGATAACCGGCTGAAACGCCAGTAAAAAGGCTGTCCTCACAAGGGGCAGCCTTTTTTGTTTTACTTTTTTACGTTAAGGTTCAACGTCTTATTCACATATTTCCGCAGCGGTGATCTTCGTAAAATAAATTCCCCTATATTTACTTTACCCTACTACACAATCCCACTACTACGAACCCAATACAGCTGCCTGGCATCAACCCCGGAGGCTGGTCGATTTCTACCATATTTATTAAACCAAATCACTAATTATGAAGCACTCTTACACGCTTAAGACATGGCTATTCATTCTGTCCATGTGTCTTTCCATGATGTCTTTTTTATCTGCCGATGCGCAAATCACGGGAATAAAAAATATCCCGGGCGATTATCCTACACTGGCGGCGGCAGTTACCGATCTTAATACGCAGGGAGTAGGAGCGGGAGGTGTCACACTGAACTTGCTCGCGGGAAACCCGCAGACCGCGCCTGCCGGCGGATATTCCATCACGGCCGGCGGCAGCCTGGCAAACCCGGTGCTGCTGGAAGGGAACGGAAACACTATTACGGCATCCGGTTCCCTGGTGGCGGGCGATCTTACGGATGCGATCATCGAGATAGTCGGGGGAGATTTTATCACCATACAGAATTTCACGTTACAGGAAAATGCCGCAAATACAGTTACGACAGCGGGTTCCAATACCATGACGGAATGGGGGGTGGCTCTGCTGTATGCGACCACAACCAACGGAGCGCAGAACAATACGGTGCGGAACTGTACGATCGATCTGAACCGGACGTACCAGAACACGTTCGGAATATACAGCAACTCGACGCACTCCGCAACAAGCGCTACCACCGGCGCAACGGCTACCACAACGGCCGGCGCCAACAGCGGACTGGTGATACACGGCAATATAATAACGGATGTGAACACAGGAATTGTGGTAGTGGGACCAACCGCCGCCGCGGATAATAACGACGGGCTGGATATCGGCGGATCTTCCGTCGCCACCGGAAATACCATCACCGACTTCGGTACTACCGGAACATTTTCCGGTTATGTGAACGTATCCGGTACGGTGAATGGGATCCTTGTACGGAACACAAAGAATTTCAACGTTTCGTACAACAGCATTTCAAGCTCCAACGGGGGCGTAACCTCAGGCACGCTGCGCGGGATTTACGTTCCTTCGTTCAGCAACGCGCCCACCGGAACGCTGGCCAATACCATAAACAACAATAATATCTCGCTGAGAAGCGGAGTGGCAAGCGGGGCCATGAACGCAATACACGTGGAAGCAACCACCGTGAATGCTACCACCACGCTGAACATAAACAACAATAACTTTCACACCACGACGCATACCGTAGCGGCGTCGGGCGCTATCACGTTCATTCTGAATGCGGCGGCCGCTCTTATTACAAACATTAACGGGAATACTTTTACCAACATTTCAGTAAATACGACGGGAAACACTACGCTGATCAACAACAGCGTTACGCGCCCCGCCAATTCCGTTACCAACGCGAACAACAATGAGATCGTAACCGCTTTCGCGAAAACAGGCCCGGGTGGCACCGTTACATTGTACGAAAGTTTTTCCACCACACCGGTAACCGGCACGGAGATCACCACAGGCAATAACTTTTCGAACATCACGCTTACCGGCACGACGGTGCTGGCGGGATTGCGCAGCGGCGACGGTCCCACGAGCGCGCCTTTCGGCCCGGTAAAGACCGTGACCGGTAATATATTCAACAACATCACCGTAGGCACGGGCGCCATATCGTACCTTCTGTATGTAGGATACAGCAACACGGCCGGGACCAATAATGTATCCGGTAACGTGATGACCAACGTAACAGGAGCCGGCGCTATCACCGTGTATACATCGCCCACGGGCAGCCAGAATGTTTTCATGAACGAGATCGGCAACATATCTTCAACGGGAGCGGCTACGGTTGCAGGGATCGTCATTACAGGAGGAACGGTGCAGAACGTCTACAGGAACAAGATCTATAACCTGCAGTCAAACAATGCCGCGGGATCGTGCATCGGGATGTCCTTTTCGGCCACAGCCGCGAATACGACGAACAATGTATACAACAACCTGATCGGCGATCTGCGGGCGCCTTCGTCCGGCAGCACCTCGGATGTGATACGCGGGATAAGCATCACATCCACGTCCGCGACTTCGGTCTTCAATCTTTATTATAATACGATCTACCTGAACGCCACTTCCACCGGAACGGATTTCAGCACCACGGGAATATTCCATACGTCGAGCGCTACCGGCACCACGGCTACGCTGAACCTGCGGAACAATATTATCGTGAATGCCTCCACGCCGAACGGAACGGGCATCACGGCTGCTTTCCGCAGGTCGGGAACAGCGCTCAACAACTACGCGTCCACATCGAACAATAACCTGTTCTACGCCGGCACGCCGGGAGCGAACCGGCTCATTATGTACAACGGGACCAACGCTTACCAGACGCTGGCTGCTTACCAGGCAGCGGTGGCTCCTGCGGACGCGCAATCCATTTCGGAAAATCCGCCGTTTCTCAGCACATCGGGACCGGCTGCGGATTTCCTGCATATCGATCCGAACATCGCTTCGGGAGTAAATAACGGCGCGCAGAATATTGCCGGCATCACCGACGATTACGACGGGAACGTCCGGCAGGGTAATCCCGGTTATACCGGCGGCGGCACAAATCCCGATATCGGCGCGGACGAATATGAGTTCGTTCCGCAACTGTTGGATGTAGGCGTGGCTGCATTGCTGAGCCCGCTCACCACCGGCTGTCCGGGCACGGCAGATACCGTGCGCATCCGCATCCGCAATTATAGTAACCAGGCGATCAACTTTGCGCTGAATCCTGTAACGATAAATACGAACGTTACCGGGCCGAACCCGCAGACATTTCCGGTGATCACGCTGAACAGCGGAACGCTGGCAGGTTTCGCTACACTGGATACCGTGGTGTTCATCGGGTATAACCGCACCGCTGTGGGAACGTACACTTTTCATTCGTACACAACACTGGCCGGCGACGGAACTGCAACCAACGATACGCTTGTGCCGGTGGTGTACAACAATCCGGGAGGCGGAATAGCTACTCTGTCGCCTTCCTCCGGTTGCGCCGGAGCTACCACCGCGCTTACGCTTAGCGGCAACACTTCGGGAACTATCCAGTGGCAGCATTTCGATCCGGGAACAATGACGTGGGTGAATGAAACGGGAACCGGCAATACAACATCACCGTATACCGCTTCGCCTATCGCCGATACAACCTTATACCGCGCGCTGGTCTGCGGAATGTATGCATCCGCGCAGGATACGATGATCATCTTTAACCTGCTGCCTCCGGTCGCAAACGATACCAGCCGGTGCGGTCCCGGACCGGTTTCGCTTATTGCCACAGCTTCCGGAAACATCCGCTGGTACGACCAGGCAACAGGTGGAAACCTGCTGGGCGCTGGCGATACGCTGAGCACAAACGTAACGGCATCGTCTGTCTTTTATGTGGAGAATTCTTCCGGCAGCACACCGGCGGCGCATACCACCACCTTTGCCGCTGGCAACGGGTTTAACGGAAATATGTTCGGCATCACTGCATTGAACACGGTAACGATCACCGGCTTTGACGGGCATACCAACAGCACCACACCAGCCACATGGGAGATCTATTATATGCCCGCCGATTACCTGCTGGTGCCCAATTCCACCACAAGCGGCACAGGATGGATACTTCTCGGCACAGCCGCCAACGTACCTTCGCTTGGGAACGGAGTGGCCACGCCTATACCGATCACATTCAACGTGACGATCCCTGCCGGGCAGACCTATTCATTCCATGTGGTGACCACTTCCGGCGCCGGTGTCAACTACACCAACGGAAGCGCGGCCGGCGCAGTATTCAACGCCAATCCCGAGTTCCAGTTCCGCGAAGGGCACGGCGGATCACTATTCAGCTGTACCAACGTACCGCGTATTTTTAACGGGAACATATACTATAACACGGGTTGCACCAGCGCAAGAACGGCAGTGAATGTTACCGTAACGCCGCCGCCTGCGATCATGCTTACCACCTCGTCTGCAAATATCTGCGACGTAGACACCGTAACGCTGAATGTGGCCAGCGCCAATACCAGCTATCAGTACGCATGGACGCCCAACGCATCGCTGAGCGATTCCGTAGGAGCTACCGTGCAGGCATTCCCTACGGCAAATACGACTTACATTGTAAGCGCGACAGATACTGCCGACTGCCGTACATCCGACACCATTTCCATCGCAGTGAACATGTCGCCCATCGGCGTGCTCACCGTATCCGACAATATGATCTGCAGCGGAACTGCCGACACACTGCACATTGCCACAAGCTCGGGAGGAACATTCAGCCATACCGGCATTTCCCTTCCTATTCCCGATTCCAATCCTGCGGGGGCGCGTGATACGATCACTGTAACGGGCGCTCCGTATTTCCTTTCTGCGGGAGATATCGTATCGGTGTGCCTTGACATTACGCACACATTCGATGGCGATCTTACCCTGTGGCTGATATCACCCCAGGGAACACAGTTCGATCTCAGCTCCAACAACGGCGGCGGCGGCGACAACTATACCGGTACCTGCTTTGATATGACCGCTGCGACGAATATAGTGGCAGGAACAGCTCCCTACACGGGAAGTTATGTTCCCGAAGGAGCAGGAGGGTTCAGCACGTTCAACGGAGAGAATGGAAACGGCGACTGGCAGCTGTGGGTTGTGGACGGAGCCGGTGCAGACATCGGTACTATTGACGGCTGGAGCATCACCTTCATCCCGTTCAGCCCTTCCATTCAGTGGTCGTCCTCGCCGGCGGGATTATCCGATACGGCTGCAACGGTGATCGTGAACCCTATGGTGAATACCGTTTATACCGTTATGCTTACGGATACATCCAACGGCTGCGCGCGCAACTACCAGGCTTCGGTAAATGTAATGCCGCTGCCGCTGGTGGACCTTGGTCCCGACAGGAACATCTGCGCTAACGACACGGCGGGATTCTTCCTCGACGCCACCGCGCCGGATATTTCCTACACCTGGCAGGACCAGAGCACGGCTCCCACATTCCTGGTGCAGGAAGACGGACTGTATTACGTGAACGTACTCGATACCAACGGTTGCATGAATTCCGATTCGGTTGTGGTAGCCGAAGTGCAGCCGGATTATGTGAACATCGGTATCAACTTTACATCCACTACCACCGCTACGCTCGATGCGGGCGCGGGCTATAATGCGTATCTCTGGAGCACGCTGCAGATCTCGCCGTCCATCAACATCAATTCCAACGGAGTGTACTGGGTGCGCGTGAACGACGATAACGGGTGCGCCACTTCCGATACCATCAACGTGATATTCTCACTCGGTTTCGAAAATCCCGACGGCTCGCAGGTAACAGTATCATATTATCCGAACCCGTCGAACGGATACCTGAACATGAGCGTTGCCGGGTTTACCGGCGGAGAAGATATGCTGATGGAAATACTCGACATGGGCGGTAAGAAAGTGTACGGGCAGAATTTCGATGATATTACGTCCGATTTTACGCAACCGCTCAACCTCAGCCACCTGGCGGAAGGTACCTATATGGTGCGCATCAGCACGAAGCAGGGAACGTATACCAACAGGATCGTTATAACATCGAAGCTGTAAACAGGCAAAATAAAAAAGAGAGTGCCCAGAATGCACTCTCTTTTTTTATTTATGTACACGCTAATAGTCCCGGACGAGGTTTCTTCATAGTTTTCACAACCGTATAAAGTTAGTACATAATTATAAACGCCCCCGCTTACATATATAGAAGATGGTTTGGTTGCAAATCAGGGTAAACAGACGGGTTGGACCGCATACGGTTTGGCGTTGGCTACGCAAATGTAAGTGCGCCAACTCAGGCTATAAAAGCGCACAGAAATATTCAGAATAATAGTAAATAGTGAAAGGTAGTTAGACAGGTAATTCTGATTTGAGCAAGTTATTTTTCAGCCACATATTTACGGGAATCAGCTCCGGGCTCATATGTCTCCATTGCAGCTCCGGATCTTTTTCGAGCGCGCTGATCTCGGAGGAAGAGCTGATCTCTTTAAAATTATAATCTTTCTGCATGAGCTTGTACAGGAGCTTGCAAAGCAAGTAATCCCGGCGCTTGATCAGCTTTTTCCGTTCCGGGTTGGAGACGTAGTGATACAGGCTTTCGATGAGACTGTCCGCTTTGTTGTAGTTCAGCTGCCCGATGCGGATCATTACCTGCAGTATCCTTACGGAAATGTTCCACCCTTCCTTATCCTGCATGAGCTCGTTGCTCTGAAGTAATATGCGGTTTGCCTCGCTGTATTTTTCAAGCATAAGCAAAGTATACGCATGCATGTAATGGAGCTTGTCGATGTAGAACTTATCCGATAACGGATGCTGGCGGGCAAGCCGGAGTATATTCTGCAGCTGCTTCAGGGCCTGCTGGTAATTCTTATCGTAGAAATATGTGTAGAAGAAGAACAGCTCCAGCTCAAAATAATTCTGGCTGTAGGGGAGGAGCAGTTGCTGCGTGCTGGAAGCATATTCTCTCGCGATATCGTACTTCCCGGTAAAAAGGCTGGCGTCGGCCAGGTTCTTGTAGCTGTTGGCAAGGCGGGGCCGGTTCTGCAGGTAAGGATTGGACTTTACCAGGTTCACCAGCTCGTGCGAGATCTTTTCCATTTCCTCGTATTTTCCATGCAGGCGCTTGTCGAGCACCATCAGCTGGCCGAGGTAATACCGGGCCACGTCTACTTTATGCAGGTACGGATCTGAAGCCAGGTCGTCGATCTTTGCCAGCAGCTCTTTGAGGAAGCTTTGCGTATTGGCCTGCTTCCGGTCGCGGAACGCCAGGGAATTGAAGTACAGCTCCGATTTTTCGTACACGGCGCGGAGCTGGCGGTAGTACATGATGTCCTTTTCCACCTGCCGGGCCTTTTTGGCGCCGAATGTAAAGTTCATTGCAATGAGCTTCAGGCTGAGCAGCGAGAACAGCTCGTTGTAATAATGATATTTAACTGCGATCCTTTCCGATTTGGCGATCAGGTCCACCGCTTCTTTTACCAGTCCGCGGGTATATAGTATCTGGGCCGTGATATTGTTCTTACGAAGCTGGTACAGAGAGAGTATGGCTTTGGAGTATGTATTGGGCCGTTTGAGATTTACATCCAGCGTAAGGCCCTCGTAGATCTTTTCGCGAAGGCGTGAAATAAGCTTGATGAATGTATTGTCATTCTCCTCTTCAGTAATTACAAGGGACTTAATTTCTTCCAGGCTTTTCTTCTCTGTATTGTCACTGATGGCGTCAAACAGAACGAGGGTCTTGGGGGTGTAATCCCCGAATTTCCTGTTAAAGCTGCCTATATATAACCGGATAGTCTCTACTTCCTGGGCGGATAATTTCCGGATTATCCTCCTGATTGATTCAATATTACCTGAAGGCATCTGTGGGATGTTCTTGTATTGTCATAAAAGTATAAAATTATCTTTGTTATTTATAAAATGGATGGGGATTTTTGAGACATAATATTAGGTGAGTTAAGAGGTGAGACTTCCCTCTCTTTGTGGGAGGGAAGTTTTGCTAATAACCTGTATTAAACCGATCAACCCAAAGTTTTAGTCTCAATTAATTTATTTAGTAGCAATTAATTTCAATTCTAAAAGATGAAAAAAGGAGTACTTAAGTGGGGACTTACTGCAATCGTATTTTCCCTATGTGGAGTGCTGCTGCATTCCCAGGTCGATGTGTCGGCTACGGGAGGAACAGCGAATGCAACCTACACAACCTTGAATGACGCGTTTACCGCTATTAACTCGGGAACGCACCAGGGCTCGATCGTCATTTCCATTACGGGCAACACAACCGAACCGGCTGCCGTTGCTCTTTCTGCCAGCGGGCAGGGAACAAGCAGTTACACGTCGATCACTATCAAGCCGACAGTAACTGCCGTTATTTCCGGTGCGCCTGCCGCGGGCCACGGGATCATCGAGCTCAACGGCTCGGATAATGTTACCATCGACGGCTCCATAGCCCCGGGCGGCACTACCCGCGATCTTACATTCCTGAACACGGCAGCGATAACCGTGGCCAACACTACCGCCATCAGGCTGATCGGTATCACTACCGCAGGCCTTGGCACTAACAATGTCAGCATCAGGAACTGTATCATTGCCGGAAACACTCCGGGTAACAGCGGCTCGAGCGGAAGCACGGTCACCTCTTCTTATTGTATCTATGCCGGGTCCAGCTCGACCACCACGTTGTCTACCTCGGGAACGGGAGCCAATTACGACAACCTTACGATCGAGAACAACCTGTTCAGATCGGCGTATTACGCTATTTATGTAGCCGGCGGAGCATCGCCCGACCAGAATGATAACCTGATCATCCGCGGAAACACGATCGGTTCGTCTACCCCCACCGAGCAGGTATCACTGAGAGGTATTTATGTATCGCAGACAGTGAACGGCCAGATCACGGACAATACTATTTCCGATCTGAAGCTGACCGCCTCCGCCACCGTTATGGCGATAGAAGTGGCCGGATCGGCCACCACCAATCTGCAGATCAGCCGTAACCGGATCTCCGGAATTTACAGCCAGGCTACAGGAGGCTACGGAGCGAACGGTATCATGGTAGGAGCAGGAACAGGTACGCTGATCGTGAACAATGTGATATACGATATCCGTACCATGAACTATAATTCCACCACCACCACGGCACAGGCTTTCGGGATCAGGCTCGGCGGCGGTACAGGGCATAAGGTATATTACAACAGCGTGCACCTGTACGGCGATTATACCACCGGGTCGACAGCCTTCGGCCGCTCTGCGGCGCTTGGCGTATCTGCTACCAGTGTTACAGGAATAGATATCCGGAACAACATCCTTTCCAACAAGATGACATCCAATGCGACTGCGAAAGAATTCCTGGCCATCTGGTTCCCGGCGTCTTACGATTTTTCGAACGCGATAGTGGATCACAACGCCTACATGGTAACCGCCGATGCATTCCATTTCATAGGAAAAGTGGGCACTACTGCCGGATCGGGCAACTATGCAACGCTCTCCAACTGGAGGACCATTTCGCAGGTGAATAACACGAGCAACGATGTGAACTCCGTACCTACGGGCATAAACTCTGAACCGCCTTTTACCGCGGATAACGATCTTACCATTCCCGCGGGAACATCGACACCGATCGAAAGCGGCGGTGTGGTGATCTCATCGCTGGGTATTCCGAACACTGATTTTACCGGCGCAAACCGCCCGGCAGGAGCCGGCACCGATCCTGACATCGGAGCGTACGAATTTGCAGGTATGGCTGTAACTGCGGATGTGGGCATTACGCAGCTTGTGCGCCCGCTTACCGCAGGATGCCACGGCACTGCGGATTCAGTAGTGGTTCGCCTGCAGAATTTCATTTCAGACCCGATCGACTTTACTACCGATCCGGTAACGATTACAGCCTTCACTACCGGTGCGAATCCCGTTTCATTTCCACCCGTAGTGATCAATACCGGTTCGCTGGCAGGTAACACCGCTATGGATGTAGTGGTGAGCACTACCTACAACTTCAGCGCTGCGGGTACTCATACATTCCATGCTTATGCAGATCTTACCGCTGATAACGTAGCTACAAACGATACGCTGGCACCGGTGAGCATCAATATTTCCGGTGGAACGGCCACAACTTCCGCCATAGATATCTGCAACGGATCCAGCGCATCGCTGAGCCTTTCCGGCCAGACGTCCGGGGCCACTTTCCAGTGGCAGGAGTCGGCAGACGGCAGCTCATGGACGAACGTTACCGGAGGAACTACCTCGCCGTTCAATGTGAGCCCATCCGACACCATGTATTACCGCGCCCTTGTTTGCGGAGTTCATACATCCGTAGTTGATACGGTGAACGTGATCTCGCTGCAGAACCCTACAGTGGCCAACGTGGCACGTTGCGGCCCCGGTGTTGCAACGCTTACGGGAACCGTTCCTTCTCCTGCTACCTCCATCAACTGGTACACCAGCGCATCCGGAGGTTTCCCGATGCACTCGGGGCTCAGCTTTACAACGCCTTTCCTGAATGCTAACCAGACATACTATGTGTCTTCCACCAACGGAAGCCTTCAGGGATACACAGTAGGTTACATCAACAGCGTAAACTACAACTTCCTTACACAGACCAACGGCTGGGGAGCGATGTTCACCGTGCACATGCCATGTACTTTCGACTCTGTGGGAGTATATCCTACCGGTACGGGAACGATCAGCATCGAGATCCTTGACCCCTCAAACAACGTGCTGTACACCGGCCCGACCGTGAATATTTCCGGTAACGGAACTCAAAAAGTTATGGTGCCCGTGGGCGCTTCGCTGACGCCGGGCAACTATAAGCTGGGACAGAACACTACAGGCGTAAGCAACCTGGGAAGCGAGCCTACCGGTAACACATTCGCTTATCCGTTCGTTTCCGTACCTCTTACCATTACATCCGGTTCACAGGGCACCGGCGCAGTAATGGCGGTTTACTACTGGTTCTACGACTGGAGGGTGTCTACCTCCACCGGCTGCGAAAGCCCGCGTATACCCGTTACCGTAACGATTACGCCATCCGACAGCATTTTTGCAAACGCCGTAACAAACCCGCTTTGCGAAAACCTTACCACGCCGGTCACGATAACCAGCGCGAATCCGGATTATCAGTACACTTGGTCTCCGGCTACCGGCCTGAACACAACAACAGGCGATTCAGTAGTAACGGATGTGGATTCTACCGTCACTTATACCATTCATGCATTAGATACGGCGACAGATTGTGCTGCCAACACCAGCATCACTGTAAACGTTACACGGATCCCGCAGGTTTCCGTAACTCCTGCTGACAGCGTGCTGTGTATGAACCAGACCGTGCAGGTGCTTACCGATGCTACCGGCAGCGATCCTAATGTTATCGTGGGAAATGGCACATCCAGCAACTCGGCTACAACCACAACTATTCTCGGCCCGTACGGGGGGGTTTACGGCGGCACACGCCAGCAGTACCTCTACACGGCCAGCGAGCTGACGGCTGCGGGACTTACCGCCGGACCGATCGATTTCCTTGAGTTCGAAGTGACCAACCTGAACAGCGTAGGACCACTGTCCGGTTACACCATCAGGATGGATACGACTTCCGCGGCTGTGCTGACAGCTACGTTCATTACCGGTCTGCCTATCGTGTACAATTCATCTTCCTATATGCCGGTAAACGGGTGGAACCACCATCCCGTATCTGTGCTGAACTGGAACGGTACTTCCAATATCGTGGTGGAGATCTGCTTTAACAACAACAACGCAGGATACGCCAGCGGAAATGCTTCCGTGCGCTATACTTCCACTACAGGAACCAATACGATGACCTACTTCCGCGCAGACAACGATCCGAACGTATGCGCGACGACCAGCGGAACGGTTTCCGTGAACCGCCCGAACTGCCGCTTCGGCCATGCCGCGCCGCTCACTTACCAGTGGAGCCCGGTATTAGGACTGAGCAGCAGCACGATCGGCAACCCGGTACTTACGGCGGTAGCTACCAACGATTATATCGTATCGGTAACCGATCAGCTCAACGGCTGCGTCACCGCAGATACCATGTCTGTGTTTGTGAACCCGATCCCCCCAGTAAATATCGGCAACGATACTACTCTGTGTACGAACGGTACAGGCTTCTTCCTGGACGCTACCGCGCCCGGTATCTCCTACATGTGGCAGGACAGCTCAACGTCGCCCACTTACCTGGTGACAGAGGACGGACTGTACCATGTAACCGTGACCGATGCAAACAACTGTTATAATTCAGACAGCGTAACTGTAACACTGGTGAACCCGGTGCCTGTGGATATCGATATCAGCGTTACTTCAACCACAACAGCTACACTGGATGCAGGCAGCGGTTATGCTTCTTACCTCTGGCATAACTTCAACACCTCGCAGAGCATCAATGTAACCGGCAACGGAGTGTATTATGTGACCGTAACAGACATGAACGGCTGTGTGAACTCCGATACCGTTAACCTGATCTTCCAGCTGGATGTGCTGAATCCTGACGGCTCGGAAGTAGAGCTGACGTACTATCCGAATCCTTCGCAGGGAATCGTGAACTTCTCGCTGCAGGGACTGAAAGCCGACAGAATGCAACTCGATATCATGGATATGAGCGGCAAGAAAGTGTTCGCAAGATCGTACGAGAACATTTCCGCTTCGATGGCAGATCAGCTAGACCTGACCTACCTGAGCGGGGGAACATACATCGTGCGGCTGACCACGGAAAACGGGACGTATATGAACCGTATCGTGATCACTAAGCCATAACGATCAAATCTGATATTACGAAAAGAGGGTCCTCCGTGGCCCTTTTTTTTTTGCCGCTTTTTTAAGACCGTGAACTTAAATTGCACAATACGTATTGTCATAATATAAAGGGAAATGGTTGCTTTGTAATTTGTTTTATGTTGTTTCCACTTCATTATCAATATTTTAATAATCTAAAAGGGATATTAACGTATTGTCACTTGTAGGCCTATTTGTTATTGATATTTTAACAGAGGATCGACAGCTTTGGAAAACGGTAGGGGAACCAATGCATGGGTAAGCTTCTTCGGCAAAGGAAGCTTGCCTAGGGTATTATTTCTACCCGCCTCCACACTAACTTTAAATTGTATTATGAGTAAAAAATTACTGAGGACAGGTTTTTTTGCCACCCTATTTTCTTTTTGCGGCCTGATGTTGCACGGACAGGTAGACGTTACAGCAACGGGCGGTACTTTAAACGCTTCCTATACTACATTGAACGGCGCGTTTACTGCTGTTAATTCCGGTCTTCACCAGGGCGTGATCACCATTGCCATTACCGGGAACACCACAGAACCTGCTGCTGTAGCGCTGGCTGCCAGCGGACAGGGATCAGCGAGTTACACTTCGATCGTTATCAAACCGACCGTACCGGCTGTTATTTCAGGAGCGCCGGTTGCGGGCCACGGGATCATCGAGCTGAACGGTGCGGACAACGTGACCATCGACGGTTCCGTTACCACAGGAGGCACCACACGGGATCTCACATTCCAGAACACAGCCGCCATCACCCAGGCGAACGTTACGGCCATCCGGCTCATCGGCGCTAACTCCGGCGGGCTAGGTGCGACCAACATCGTTATCAAAAACTGTATCATAGCCGGTAACACACCGGGCAACAGCGGTTCCAGCGGAAGCACGGTTACGACCGCATACGGTATATATGCGGGATCTACATCCACCACCACCTTATCCGCCTCCGGAACAGGATACAATTACGATAATGTGACCATCGAGAACAATCATATAAAGTCGGCGTACTACGGCATATATATTGCCGGCGGAGCTTCGCCCAACCAGAACGACAATCTCATTATCCGCGGAAATACCATCGGGTCGTCCAATCCTCTGGAGCAGATCAGTATCCGCGGTATCGATGCGTCACAGCTGGTGAATGCCCTGATCACAGGCAACGAGATCTTCGATCAGAAAGTGAGCACTTCCATTTCCATCTCTGCTATCGAAGTGGGAGGCACCGCAAGCACAAACGCAGAGGTAAGCCGTAACAACATCCATGGCATCTACAGCGAGTCGGCCAGCGGCTATGGGGCTGCGGGCATCACCGTAAGCGCGGGAACAGCCGCTCTTGTAGTGAATAACGTGATCTATGATATCCGCACAGTGAACGAAAGCGGTACCAGCACCGTCACACAGGCCTTCGGTATCCGCCTGGCGGGAGGAACGGGGCATAAGATCTATTACAACAGCGTGCATCTGTACGGCGATTATTCCACGGGACCATCGACCACTTATGCGCGTTCTGCAGCCCTGATCGTAACAACGACTTCGGTTACCGGCCTTGAGATAAAGAACAACATTTTCTCCAACAAGATGACGTCATCCACAGCATCTACTCCTGAGTTTCTGGCTGTTTGGTTCCCGGCGTCGTATAATTTCTTCAACGCTACGCTGGACAATAACGCGTACATGGTAACCGACGATGCCGCGCATTATGTCGGGAAGACCGGAACTACAGGCGGCTCCGGTAACTACGCCACGCTGAGCGACTGGAAAGCCATTTCGCAGGTGAACAATGCAACGAACGATGTGAATTCCATTCCCACAGGAGTGAATGGCAATGCTCCGTTCACGGCAGATAACGATCTTACCATTCCGGCGGGAACATCCACACCGATCGAAAGCGGAGGCGTGGTGATCGTCAGCCTGGGAGTACCCAACACCGATTTCCTGGCAGTGAACCGCCCGGCGGGCGCCGGTACCGCTCCGGATATGGGAGCCTACGAATTTGCAGGGATGCCTGTGACTGCCGATGTAGGGATCGAACAGCTGACGCGCCCGCTGCTTTCCGGTTGCCATACCGCATCTGATTCTGTTGTGATCCGTATCCGGAACTATATTTCCGATCCGATCAATTTCGTATCCGATCCGCTGACGCTTACCGCTTATACCACCGGCGCGAACCCGGTATCGTTCACCCCGGTGGTGATCAACACCGGAACGCTGGCGGGCAACGCCACGATGGATGTAGTGGTAAGCTCCGCTTATGATATGAGCATCCAGGGAACGCATAATTTCCACGCGTATGTGGATGTTGCCGCAGACAATGTATCGACCAACGATACCATGGCTGTGACCAGCATTGTCATTTCCGGCGGAACCGCCACGGCAGCCTCCGGCAGCGTCTGCCTGGGATATACGGCTACGCTCAGCTTGTCGGGCCAGATGAGCGGCGCTACATTCCAGTGGCAGCAGTCCGCTAACGGCACCACATGGACGAACGTTACCGGGGGAACTGTTTCCCCGTTCAACGTAGGCCCTACAGATACTACGTATTACCGCGCCCTTGTATGCGGGATATATTCATCTGTGATCGATACGGTGAATGTGATCGACTTCCAGCCTCCGGTTGCCACCGGCGCGACACGTTGCGGCCCCGGTACTGCAACCCTTACCGCCACCGGCAACGGAACCCTGAACTGGTTCAATGCCTCTTCAGGAGGATCTCCGCTGGGCACAGGCGCTTCATTTGTTACCCCGCTGGTAGATTCTACCACGACCTTTTACGTTTCAGCAGGAAGCGGAAGCTCCACAAACGTAGGAATGGCTTCTTCGCCGGGCGGAACGTCGGGCGCGGGCCAGAACACCTACGGGTTATATTTCGACGCGTTCTCATCTTTCACTCTCATAGATGTGACCGTTTATCCTGTGAGCTCCACGCCGGGCACTCCCGGCTCGGTGACCATTGCGGTGATCGACGCTGCCGGCACCATACTGCACCAGGCAACGGTGAACGTAACGGGTTATCCGACCTCGTCGCTTGTCGGACAGGTCGTATCGCTTAATTTCCCCATAGCTCCGGGAACAGGGTACAGGCTGGTGCCGATGAACCGTACGGGCATCAGCGGCCTTATCTTCCAGCCGTCGAGCGGAGGACCGTATCCTTTCCCGTATACAGTTCCGGGCGTAGTGTCCATTACCAGCGGAACCTACACATCGCAGGTGTTCAACGATCTTTATTATTATTTCTATAACTGGACGATAAGCACCGGTTGCGAAAGCACGCGCGTGCCCGTTACGGTTAACGTTACGCCTTCGGATTCCGTTCATATTACCGCCGCAAGCAATCCGCTTTGTCTCAATTCTACTTCTGCGCTTACGGTAAGCAGCGGAAATGCGAATTACCAGTACACCTGGTCCCCGGCGGCAGGACTGAACACAACTACCGGCGCATCCGTAACCATCGGTACCGATTCATCCATTGTGTATACAGTGAATGCATTTGACGCCGGAACCAACTGCGCCGCATATTCAACCATTGCCATAAACGTTGTGGATATTCCGCAGATCAACGCAACGCCGTCCGATACCACCGTGTGTATGAACCAGCCTGTGCAGCTGCTTTCCGATGCTTCAGGCTCAAGCAATACCGTGGTGATCGGTACCGGAACCTCTACCAACACAGCAACCACTACCGGCGTGAACGGCCCTTACGGCGGGTACTACGGCGGTACGCGTAACCAGTATCTTTTCCTGGCCAGCGAGCTGCAGGCAGAAGGGCTTACCGCGGGGCTCATCGATTATCTGGAATTTGATGTAGCCGCCCTGAATGGAGTAGGAGGGCTGCAGGATTACACCATCAGGATGGATACAACTTCTCTTACGGCATTGGCCTCTTTCGTTACCGGTCTGCCTACTGTTTCCAGCGATACGCTGTACATGCCGGTGACAGGATGGAACCATCACCCGGTAGCGGCGTTCAACTGGGACGGAGTATCGAACATTATCATCGAGATCTGCTATAACAACGAAGACGCGGGTTTCGCAAGCGGGAACGCTTCGGTACGCTATACAGCCACAGGCTTTAATTCCGTGCTGTACTATCACCTGGACAACAGCACCACGGTTTGCACGAACACTTCGTCAACCGCTTCGACCAGCCGCCCGAACATCCGTTTCGGCCGGAATGCGCCGCTTGGATATACATGGAACCCGATACCCGGGCTGAACAATTCATCCATCAATAATCCCGTACTGATCGCAGGCGCAACGGGAGATTATGTGGTGACGGTTACCGATCAGTATACGAACTGCCAGAACAAGGATACCATCTCCATAACCGTTAACCTGCTGCCCGCAGCCGATATCGGGAACGATACCACGCTGTGCAACAACACCACAGGCGGCGGTTTCTTCCTGGATGCTACAGGCCCGGGGATTTCGTATCTCTGGCAGGACAGCACCACTGCTCCGACCTACCTGGTGAACATGCCGGGAACTTATCATGTAACGGTGACGGATGCCAACGGATGCCGCAATTCGGATACGGTAGTGGTCGTGGGCGTATTCCCGCTCCAGGCCGATATCGACATCGATGTCACTTCCACCAACACCGCTACGCTGGACGCGGGCGCCGGTTTCGTTTCGTATCTCTGGTCGAACTTCACCACCGGGCAATCGCTGAACATCACCGGCAACGGAACCTACTGGGTAATGACCACCGATATGAACGGTTGTACCTCGTCGGATACGGTTAACATGATATTCTCGCTGGATGTGCTGAATCCTGACGGCTCGGAAGTAGAGCTGACGTACTATCCGAATCCTTCGCAGGGAATCGTGAACTTCTCGCTGCAGGGACTGAAAGCCGACAGAATGCAACTCGATATCATGGATATGAGCGGCAAGAAAGTGTTCGCAAGATCGTACGAGAACATTTCCGCTTCGATGGCAGATCAGCTAGACCTGACCTACCTGAGCGGGGGAACATACATCGTGCGGCTGACCACGGAAAACGGGACGTATATGAACCGTATCGTGATCACTAAGCCATAACGATCAAATCTGATATTACGAAAAGAGGGTCCTCCGTGGCCCT